>Ga0335398_10007457_pt1 | contig 13364 bp, 9 predicted proteins | sample BON03_FD_205742 | JGI IMG/M metagenome (GOLD analysis project Ga0335398, IMG submission 205742) | Freshwater microbial communities from Lake Bonney liftoff mats and glacier meltwater in Antarctica - BON-03 (spades assembly) (version 2) | ecosystem: Environmental > Aquatic > Freshwater > Ice >... | reverse complement strand
AAAAAATACTTTGATCATTTATAACTTTTGAGGTCTTTAACCACCTGCGACCAAGCAACGAAACAAATTTCTCGTGTCTGATTTACAATAGATATATAAGATAGTAAATTTAAAAATTTTCATCAGGGATACTCCTGGAACGCAATAATAATATATGTCAGACTGTTGAAACTGACCAACTGACCAAGCCCTCTGGAAAGTTCTCCTTCAGATTAATATCTCTATTGCTTGGATTTGGAATCAAGTTAGTTTAAATGACTTTTAAAAGTAACTTATTATCGGCCAGGTGGTCAACGCTAGCTACCGAAGATGTTCAGATGTCACATTTTTAAAAATCCAAATTCCAAACTTCCTTTTAGGGGTCCAAATCCAAAATAAATGAATTATTGATTAATCGAACAAGCAATATTTTACCAGTTGACAACTACCATAAAATATTTCTTGTCATGTAGCCGAGTTCACCTATTTGAATAGGGCTCCCCATCGTGGCGTCATAAATATCCCGCCATCGACGTAGCCAGTGTCGCCGGGTTCGGTGCCCAGGATGATTAAAGTCTAGATAGTTTCTACTTCACAGCAAATCATCAGCCATGGTTCTCCCATCCTGCATCGTGATTTGGTTCGATAAACATTTTCCCATGAGGGACACTATTAAAGATTGATGACAAACACGTCGAAACTGAAGAAGATCAGAAGCATAAAGAGAGAAATGAGTTTCGCTGGCAAATTTTGACAACCCCGAGGAATATATTGATGGATCAAACTTCGTCGATTCACCATACAAACGAGAAAACACGATAGTTGCAGTTGCAATCGACGGAGGATGGCAAAGATCCAGAGCAATTTTACCAGCAGTGCTAGCAACTTTCATCGGGAAATACATCGCATTTGTCGAAACGTTCTCCACAGCAAGAGCGACTCGCAGATTGTCTCTATACACTTGCCGAATCTCACTAAATATCGAAGGTGTACTAAGACCTTCAACGTAGGTGGCATCAACCGGAAACGTAGTTGAATCAGTAGGCGATTTGAGTTCGTCCTGACAAAGCCGGTTAAACTGTTCGCGGTTGTTTAACCATCGAACAGCTACTGGTTTTAAGATATGAGAAGAGTCAAGAGCGTTTACCAATCCTTGAACAAAATTTTCTAGATATTCTAACGACTTCCCTTGGAAGCCATGGCCTTGCAACAAATCGGGCAAGGCAGTTTCGAAAATTTCGGATGAAGACCAATCACTATCCAGCAAATCACATATTCTGTCAAGAGTCCTGTTTTCAATATGCTCTGGTAGCATGGGCTCCTCGGGCTCATATTCTTGAATGACTGCTTTGAAATTACTTCTTGGATTCAACTCAGACTGCGATCGATTTATCGACTGATCCTCCCCGCTCAGTTTGGGAGTTAAAAGTTGATCATTTTTCTTAGATCTTGAGTAAAGTTCAAACGAAGGTGAAGAGTATATATCCTGTACAACGAGCGTGGTACTTTTCAAAATACACGCGTGCACTCGAAAACAATGTGCAACGTGAGAAGAATATCGATGAGACCTCCATATATATTTCCATCCTTTAAACGTTGAATTAAAACATGCACGTACAAAGTTTGAACTTCGATCTATTTCGATGCCCTTCAACCATTGATCCTTAGATTCTGGAGCTTCGAAGTAAGACAATGGCAGTTCCTGGTTTATTTGTGGTGAATCAGTGCTTAGTACAGGCGTTAAATGACCCCTAGATTACTACTTGAGAATTTCATGTTGAAATTACAGTATGAATGAACTTACCAAAGCTGAAGCGTGTCTACAGGCGGTTGAGTCGTTGAATTCCGAATGGTGATTGAAATGGAGTTTCCACAAAACGTGTTGCTCCTATGACCTTTGGGCCAACATCTGGGAAAGCATCTCACTACTTTGCCACTTGTGTTGGTCACTCGGAGATATGAGTCCTCGAAAACAGAATCGAATTCACAGAGGTTCATCCTTATTAAGTACCTAACCTAGACTAAATTGAAGACTTGATTAAACGTCGATCCGATCCTTCCTTCGTTGAACCCTACTACGCAATATGGATTACTATAAGAGTACACAGGCACACTTGCAAATTTGCAGAAAAGTATGCATACTAAATTTTTTTAGCGATTGATGGTTTCCAGTGTTTCCACGTGATTTGTACACGCTTTTTAAACACAACAAAAATCGATTTTTCTGTAGCATTCCAATTTTGAACACAACAAAAATCGATTTTTTTTAAAACACCATTAGTAGTTTTCTTAATAAACAAGAGTATCTTGTTGAAAGAAAAGAGCCTGATGGCAATCCGTGAGGTAATCAGAAGCAAGAACATTATGTGGAGTCACCGAATTCGCATTATATTTTTCCTGATGTAATTTAATAGCATCCCTCGACTTGACAGCTATGTCGCCTGCAAACGCGTTCCATGAAGTAGCCACTAGCGTATTTAAAAATACTGTATACATCGATGTTCCTCTCTCTGTATCACCAAAATGATCTCGCATACCTACCAAAAATGTCTGCAATAGTATCCTCGTATCCGTACCCCATCCAGCACCAATGCCAATAATGAAAGGAATACCAGAACCTGTCGCAAAATTTTGATACTTCAACTTCTTTAATTTCTCCTTAGAAACTAAAACCTCGTCAGGTGATAAGTTTTCATAAGATTTCGCAAATGGATCAACAAAGGAAACATATATACCTAAATTGAAATTCCGTCTGGACCCATTTACTGCCATAGAACCACGGAAATGAGCAACTAAGAATTTTCCGTTACCAGAAGAATTGCAATTGCACACCCGTTCGCCAACAGAATCCACCAAGTTAGCATATCGTTCAAAATGCCGAAGAACCTGAAAAGTCCTGTTATGAGGAGAATAGCCTGCAGGATTTGAACGACAACAAGCCATTTTTCGAACAAAAACAATAATTTTATTTCTATATACGCAGAAGCCACATATGATCGATTGCAAGACAGTCGTACAATTCATTTCATCAAATAAAAAGACTAGTATAAAGTATTGAATATCCTGCGAAAATTCTTGATCTAGCATAGTTCAAAACCTGACATGTCGTCCCCAATGACGATTGAAATTCACAAGAATATTTAGCTTCTAAAGGATACACAAGTTTTCTATCTTTGAATGCGGCTAATTGATTGACAATAATGATAAACTTTCTTCCTCGTCGTCATTGTCCATTATGCGCAAGAATGTTGTCCCGGTACAACTAGCCAAGAATCTCTTCTCTTTGCTTAAAGCACTCATATTCTCCCTCGTAAACTCTATCTCAACAAGCTTAGGTACCAAGAAATCATTGTATCCGACCTTTAATACGTCAGGATTCAAAATATCTTGCGAAAAATCTAGGAAACAAAGAAGCCGGTAACTGTCTGACGGATGTTGTCTAAAAAACTCGTTATAGTTTTCTGAAACAAATGATGCTGGCAGGGCTATATTATAATCGCGATATATTGTAACGGATCCGCAGCTGATTCCTCGAATATCAGCGCACGCAATATACCTGGCGTCTTTTACGGACATCCCAAATCTGGATTCAAACGAACCCGGAACAATTCCTGGTATCAATCCATGCTGCAGGTGTTAAAGATGGTTTAAACATATATATCATGGAAAAACTTACAACTTGGGCATCTAAAGTATAATCTAATTTTGCGCATTCTGTCATTGTTGTGGCTAGAAACTTCAGCTTGTTCATCCTGATTTTCAATTTGGAATAATGCGTCATAATTTGAATTGCTCCAAATTCGCCTAAAAGTTTGCCTATAACACCTGGAAACATTACATTCGAAGTTTCGGCGTAAGCTTCGTTTACCCAATTTCCACGAAAGTCAATCCTCGTATCTAATATATCAGACTCTTCCAAGCTCTCCATACGACATCGATGCTGGTACTCCATTCGTGAAAATACAATCACTTGATGCGTCTTCCGTCTAAACTGCAGCAGATCCCTGTTGTAATTTAGATATTCTAAGGCACTAGAGAATTTCGAAAGTCCAGTTGAGTAGACAGCTGGATTAAACTCTGCAACTTCACCGTATAGCCGAGAGTAAATACATGATGCGATGGATGTAGATGGAGGATGACAAGGATCTAGAGGAATGAGACCGGCCTCACTGGCAATTTTCATAGGTAGGCAAAGCGAATTTATTGACACACCATCCAACGACACTCGCAGTTTGTCTCGGTACGCCTGGCGAATTTCACTATACACAGAAGGTGTAGAGTACCCTTCGATGTAAGTGGCATCTTTGACTGACGGGTCAGAAGGAGTTTGCCACAATAACAGTTCGTCCACGCATATTTGATTAAATAGATTCGGATTCTGAGACCATTTAGTTACGCAAATATCTATGGTGGCATCACCTCGGAACATCAATACGTAGCGTTCATAAATGTTTTCTAAAGTTTCGATAATTTCATCATCTATCCCTTTTGACATAAGAAGAATTTTTAATCTGGGCCATGCCTCACCTCCAGCCTCAAACAGATCGTGAATTCTGTCAAGAGTTCTGTTTTCAACATGTTCCCAATTCGTTGATTCTGGCGCTTGAGAATGAACTCCAAACTGTTTTTTACAACTTGTGGTATTTTCAGAGAGACTGTGATGTTTCGTTGCACCTGTTACTTTGACCTCTGCGTTTGACTCTTGATGTTGGGACACTGAATTTGCAGCTCTAGAATATAGAGAGAAAGGTGGCGATTTCAACACACTATGGATATGAATCGATTCGGCTTTCAACACACAAGTATATACACGAAAACAGTGACCAATATTTGACGTATATCTGTGAGATCTCCAGCCGTATTGCCACCCTTTCAAACGTGAGTTAAATGCGACTACAGCAATGTCTTTGTTGGATTCCTGTAGTGCCACACCTTTCATCCATTCGTTTGACGGTGAAAGTGAGGTTATTTCATTGGTATCAAATAGATCTAATGAGACTTCCCCATTAAGTTTCGGAATATCTTCAGAGTTTTCAGGTGAGATATGTGCCCTTGGAACATTCAATACTAACTCAAATGCAGCTGATTGATAAATACTTACCAGAATTGCACCTGCCCATCAGGCAACGTAGGCGGTAGCTGGACTGTCACCGTTATAGGCGTTCCACAGAAAGAGTTGTTTCTGTGACCTGTAGTTGAGCACTGAGGAAAGCAACGAATAATCTTCCTCCCGTAGTTTGTTACTCGCAAATAACTAGATTTGAATTCACAGTGGAAGTCAGCATCATTTACCATCGTTCAAACCAATCCAGGAATTCGCAATACGTCCTCTAAAACGTGTCCTTATTAGCACGCCCAGTGGGAGCCCCCCGCGTTATTTGTGAAGTTGATTAGTAGACGTTGGGAGATATTAAAGAAAGCAATTCGGCCTCCTTGTTATAATTCATTGAGCGGATGTATATTACTTCGTTTGAACAAGCTAGAAATTTTATTCCTTTGTGCAAAATTCCAAGGCTCTCTCTCTCAAATTCAAAAGGTTCTAAATGTGGTATCAAGAAATCATCTAACCGAATAGTTAAAATATCGGGATTGGATTTGTCCACCTGATATTGCATAAAGAGAAATCCTTGATAACTGCTTGCAGGGTGCCTCGCAAACATCTCAGGATACTTTTCTCGAACAAATGTTGCACACAAAATTTTCCCGAAATCTCGACATATAACACATGTTTCCAAATTGTCTTCTGATTCGTCTTGGTACGCGAGGTATCGAGATTTGTGGCGCAACGCGTCCCTTCCAAATGGACTTTCAAAGGATCCTATAACAATTCCTGGAACAAATGCATGCTAAAATTAAATAAATGGAACAGTCACTAATTGCCCAAGACCTACTTACCGACAAGGCATCAAGAAGAATATCCATTTGTGCTAAAGACTCGCTAGTCTTGGCTATTAATCTGCTGCCATCAAAAATAACTTCAACATTCGAATATATTTTCATCGTCAATTGTGAACCAAATGCTCCGAGTAAGTGTCCATGGAGCCCGGGAACTTTCATTGCATCTGAATTCGTACCCAACGCTTCATTCACCCACCTTCCACTTATGTAACTACTAGTATTATCAGATGTGTCTTCCCGTTGAATACTTTGGATGCGAGCGAGGGCTATGGAATGATGACTCAATCGTCGAAACTGCATGAGATCTCGTGCATACGCTAAGAAACTAGTTTCACTGGAAAATTTTGACAATCCAGTAGAATAGGTAGTTGGATTAAATGAATACGATTTGCCGTACAGTCGATCGCGAATACATGATGCAACAGTAGTCGATGGAGGATGACAAGGGTCGAGGGGAATCAGACCTGCCAAGCTAGCACAGGTCATCGCTTCAATCATGGAATGAATGGGAGTGTCTTCCAAAGAAAGAACAACTCGAAGATTATCCCTATAGGATTGACGAAGCTTTCCGAATACTGATGCAGCGCTGTGCCCTTCAACGTAGTCAGCATCTACCATTGTAGCGTCGTATTGGCTATGTTGATAAAATTGCAATTCTTCGCAGCAGAGCTCTTTAAAATACTCAGGGTGGTTTGCCAATCGCGAGATCATTGAATTTACGCTTGAGGTGCAACGTAACAGTGTCATATAACGATCAACAATTCGTTGCAACCCATCTGCAATTCCACTTTCGAGCCCATCAGCAACCAAGGTAGCTCTGAACCGTTCAAAATTCAGTCCTGATTCGACTAAATCATGCATCCGATCAAGTGTTCGGTTTTCAATGTACTCTGGCGTCGTTGGTTCAGTTGGTTGATATCCTACAGCAACCTGCCTTTTACATATTTGTGTTGGGATCGCCTCCTTTCGTTTAGTCCTGGGGGCGTCGAACAGAGGCGGAGAGGCAGCCGGTTTTATGGCTCTTGAGTGAACACCAAAAACAGAGGACTTGAAGACATGATGAATACTCAATGAATCAGGGTTTAAAATGCAAGCATAAAATTGAAAACAATGACCCAAATTTGACGAGTAACGATGAGATCTCCAACTGTACATCCAACTTTTCATATCCGCATTGAATTTTATTTCGGCTTGATAAAACCCAGGTTTCGAATCTTCGATTGTATTCGTAACTTTACCCATAACCCAATCCTCAGCCGGGCATTCATTCGTTTTGATTTGAAATGCATTCAGCGGCAAATCGTCGTTGACTTTTGGATTTTTTATAGATTTCTCAACGGAAATATGCCCCCTGTATTGGTTAATTATTGCCACGGGTTCTTATATAGAGTACTTACCAGAATCGTAGCTGTTCTATTGGAATATGAGAAGGCATCCAGATGGAAGCAGAGATATGTGTTCCGCAGAAACCATATGATCTATGCCCCTCGTCGGAACACTTGGGAAAGCATCTGATCACCTTCCTACCATGGTTCATCACTCGAAGATAATCGGCTTGAAAGTCACACAGGAAGCGAGATTCCATGGACAATAACACAATGAAACAGCCATATACATTGGATCCGTTATTAAGTACACGGGTTCCTAAGCTTATGAACTTAATAAAAGAATATATACATCTAAAAGTCCATTTACTTGGGAGTGGCACGGCACCTACTCGAATGCTTTAGAACCCTTGCACGATGTGCAAATGAAATTGAAATTAATATCAGATAGGTCTTCGCAAGTAGGAATCTCTGTGAAAAACTAGATTCCTAGTTATTTAAGTATAGTTTCTTTCAATAGTTTATGCTTAAATGTCATAAGGGTGTACTAATAGCAGCTGAAACCAAGAATCAGCCATTGTACATACACCTTGAATAGATAAAATTCAAAACTAATTTGAACATCCAATTTGAATTGAAGTTTCAAAGAAAAGTGATAGCCCCCCACAAGGTTCCATAGTTGTTCTCTGTGTAGTTAAAACAAAGATCGAAGGAAGATGGTTAAGGAGTCAATAAAACCAGAAACCGCGGAAAAGAAAGAAGACGCGGAAGACGATAAGAAGGACAAGGATTTTGTTGCGCTAGATGCGGGAGATATTGCATTGCTTAAATCGTATGGGTTGGGCGCATACACCCTCGCAATTAAAGAAGCAGAAAAGGCGATTGAAAAGCAGCTCAAGTATGTCAATGAACTTGCTGGGGTGAAGGAATCCGACACCGGATTATCTCCTCCTTCGCTTTGGGATCTTGTATCTGATAAACAAATGATGCAGGAAGAACAACCACTACAGGTAGCACGATGCACCAAGATTCTTAATGCGGATACAGATGATGCTAAATACATGATTAATGTGAAGCAAATTGCCAAGTTTGTTGTCGCTCTAGGAGAAAAAGTATCTCCCACTGATATCGAGGAAGGCATGAGAGTCGGAGTTGATCGAACGAAATATTCGATTCAAATTCCCCTTCCTCCAAGGATTGACCCCAGTGTGACTATGATGACAGTGGAAGATAAACCTAATGTTACCTATGACGACGTTGGAGGGGTTAAAGAATCCCTTGAAAAACTCCGAGAGGTTGTAGAGTTACCACTGCTGCATCCTGAACGGTTCGTTAGCTTGGGCATTGATCCACCAAAAGGAATCTTGCTGTATGGACCACCTGGAACTGGTAAGACACTCTCTGCAAGAGCATGTGCGAATGGAACGGATGCTTGTTTTATCCGTGTTATTGGCTCTGAATTGGTTCAAAAGTATGTCGGTGAAGGTGCACGCATGGTAAGAGAATTGTTTCAGATGGCGAGATCGAAGAAGGCTTGTATTATTTTCTTTGATGAGGTGGATGCCATTGGAGGCTCGCGAGAAGGAGGCGATGGTAATAGCGACAATGAAGTACAACGCACGATGCTCGAAATTGTGAACCAGCTAGATGGTTTCGATGCAAGAGGGAACATCAAGGTGTTGATGGCAACCAACAGACCTGACACACTCGACCCTGCTCTAATGCGCCCAGGAAGACTTGATAGAAAGGTCGAATTTGGTTTGCCTGATTTGGAAGGCAGAGCACATATCTTCAAGATCCATACGAAAAGCATGAGCGTGGAACGAAATATTAGATTTGAGTTACTAGCGCGTCTTTGCCCCAACTGTACTGGTGCTGAATTGAGGTCTGTGTGCACAGAGGCTGGAATGTATGCCATTCGTGCTCGTAGAAAACAAATCACGGAGAAAGATATGCTGGATGCAATCAACAAGGTCATCAAAGGCTACTCTAAGTTTTCCGCAACTCCAAAATATATGGTGTACAATTAATTTCTTCTTTTTATATATCTCAAACATCCGGTTCCGCTGATAATTCTTAGTTGTATCATGTTTTGAATCCAAAGAAAATGAGAAAGTGCAGATTGATAACTCGGTCAGCACAAATTAGCAAAAATTTGTGCGAGTTCAAAGCTGGATACATGCTAAATGGAGCTAATCAACAGTTCTGTAGCTCTTGCTACTTTGTGACCCCATATTAAAAAAATGTCCCGCACGAATGAATGCCTTGGGGCAGTCTATTACTAGTACATTCTGTATATGGACTTTGGGGAGAAAGAGTCGAAATATACTAAGGATGCTCTCCGATTTCAAACATATTGATGCGCTCAGTTATGTAAATCCACAATTGGAAAATATTTATATGGAAATTGGCGCCGTGAGAACCCATGAAATCCTAATGAGGAGTATTCACACTAAGATGGCTCATTGAGAATAACTACGTTTCAATCGACTAGGTTTCAGAACGCAGTATTGTTCCAGTGTTTGAATTGACTGTATTTGCTATGGGAAGGTCCGAATTTGTAAACCCTCAAACTAAAACACCAATTCGTTGATTTTTGCAACCATCACAGAAATCAAGGTGGCATTCGACGCATTTATATAACTTTGCAAAAGTTGAAAAACTCTCAAGGCATTCGTCGCATTGGAAACCTTGCGAATATTCTGTTTGGCCCTGATTGACCAAATGGACACATGAAACATCTCTGTAGATATGCTCATTACATACAGGAGTGGCGTCTTCAGTAAGATCCGTCACTATTTCTGCTTCACGAGGAATCACTGGAGATGCGATAGGCACTGCTATTTTGTTGGCGCAAGAAAAACAGTAGTCTACGTTACAGATGTCATATCTCCTGAATTCCGAATCTATGATTGTATGGCAACTAGTGCACACGGGTGAATAGTTTGAATCATATCGTCTTGAAACTGATTCGCTACAGTTGGTCAGCGGATGATCAAATCGAACACAAGTACTAGAAGGATCCTCAGGGACCACATTAACTCGGGTTCTTGAATAATTCTTAAAAAACCATATTTTGATGCAGATCGCTGCTACCAAAAGAAAGGAAAACCATTGGATAGGTAAGAAGGACCAGCTAGAGGACATGTCGTGAATTCGTGATTGAAAAAATGTCACTTGGAATGAAAAAGAGCCGTTGAAAAAAATCCATTTCGAGGCATAAGCTTCAATGCGATTCATTGTATTCCTTCTTAGCGTGATTGGTCAGGTGAAAGGCAAAGGATGCTTTGAGCCTGACACGAAAGTCTTAATGGCAGATGGTGCATTAAAAGAGATCCAACTGATATCCTCGGGAGACTCTGTTGCTTCGTGGGATGGTTTAAAAGTGGTAAATGCTACTGTTTGTCGTGCAGTTACTTTTTTACGAAAGGAAAGAATCGTGTTACATATTGAAAGTTCTGGTAAACAGATTGTGTCAACGCCAGATCATCCTTACTGGAGTCAAAGATCTCAAACTATCGTCTCTTTTGATCCTCATCAGACTTTCGTTGATTATGACCTTGATGCCTTAGATATGTTGGAGTTAGGAGAGATTTTCGAAGATACACAGGGATCTGGTATTCCAGTTCATTTACACGAGAGATACAATAAAACTGAAGCTACCCCAGTCATGACACTTCAACTGTCTGAGACCCACTGGTTCTTCGTTGAAGGTGTTCGAGTACACAATAAAGGAAGTAGCGGATGTTTCCTGGGAGACACCAAAGTAACGCTTTCAAATGGAAGACTTGAAGATATTTCAAAAGTTGGTGCAGGGGATATTGTTTTATCGTGGGATGAGGAATTGGGTCAATTCAAAAATGCATCAGTAGTCGAGCTACTCGAGTACGAGAGAAAGGAACTAATGGAAGTTTACATTGATAGAATTCAAGGAAGTGATGAAATGGGGCCTTTAATATCTACTCCAGATCATCCGTATTGGAGTGTCAAACAAAAAGCTGTGGTGTCTCTGAATCCAGGGGCTACCATCCAACACTACAAGTTGCAATGCCAACTAATGCATGAAACGGAGATATTTAGATATATGGACGGTAGTAGTGTAACAGGACGCGCGAGAATGTTACCGAATAATGAATCTACTCGTGTATTCACCCTTGCACTACAGGACACGCATTGGTTCTTTGCACAGGGAATACTGGTACATAATAAGGGGTCATCAAGTGGTGGGTCTTCCTCGACTGGCTCATCAACTACCCGCACCACTAGCACCGGAGGAACCTACTACTCCTCTGGTACATCCTACTCCTCTAACAGGTACGTGTACAGCACGGTAATCATCTACAGCAGTTCTAGATATTACTATAGTTCTCGATGTATGTATGATCAATATGCAGTCGGTTGTCGTTACTCCACAGTTCCTGAATCCAGTATTGTATGCGGTTGCCTTGATGAAACGTGGATTGGTAACGGCGATGAGGTGGAGGCTGAAATAGATTCAACCAAGGCAAAGCAAAACATCTACCGCTGGGACCTATGCCCATCAGATGATTTGGAAAATGGTATATGCTACATCGGATCTTCTTCATTGAGTAATAATGTTCCATCTTGCATTCCTCGGCTGTTGCCTAGCACTGTGTCGTATGATGATATGATCGCATACAACTTGATTAATCCTCTGGCTTGGCAAAATTCTTCTTGCTACAATGACAATGAATGTGCATCCTTTTTCACACTTAAGTACTTGAGAAACACTACTCTTTCGAGAAGACTGTTTCTTAACCCTGCTATCAGGGCAGTTTACGTCAACGGATCTTCAGCCAACGTAGCTGTAGTCGAGCAAAATGCTTTTGATGCGTATGAGATAGTCAGAAACGCTTCCCTGTTCCAATCTCGCGAGTATTGTGAATGTGATTTTGAAATGTGTGATGAAACCGATTCGATCTCATTAGCTATAATGGCCAGTTTCGTGGTCATTCTGATGGTCATTGTTGGTGCAACTTTTTGCATATGTATATGCAAGAACTATGCCAAGAATAGAGTTATTATAACTCCCGAAGGACTTGTGTCAACAGGGTCTGTACAAGCGTGCACCCATTCCTCTCACCCACTGTCAGCTGTGACATGTAGTGAAATGGCGGCAAGAGGAGATGCTTCCTACCGCGACGGTTTCATTTGCGATGTTTGTAATGGTAGTTTTCCGTTTTCAGCAGAATTCAAACGCTGCAATATATGTCGAGTGGACTACTGTCAAGGATGCGCAGTTAAATTTAAAACTCCAGTGGCCATTCCTCAAGTTACGCCGGTGTTCACGCCGCAGCAAACATGTCACCATGTATTTGAGGCCAAAATGTGCTCGCAGCTTGTTCAGCAGGGTCAAACTGACTACAAGGATGGATTTGGATGCGACACATGCAATAGAGGGTTCCCGAACACCGTCCCTTTTCACCAATGTTTGCACTGTCACCTTGACTTTTGTGAGCAGTGTAGAAATCGAAGTGCCCCCCAAAACAATGCTGCAGTGGTTGTTAGAGGATTCACGAATCAAGATTTACCAATTGCCAACAATGCACAGTAGAGAAAATGTATTTAATTGTCAATATTGTAATTTTTGCACCTTGTTGGATTCTAGCCATTGCCGAGCCTTGATATTTTGAGGATCGAGCTCAAGTGCTCGAGTAAAATCAGACCTTGCATCAAACGAATCCGATATGCATATCATAGCTTCAGCCCTACTTTGAAAATATTCCGACTGAGTTGGATTCTGCGATATGGCATCGGTGAACTCGTCTGCTGCTTTTGCATATTCCCTCGCGTTGTAATATATAATTCCGGTGTAGTAGTGAATCATTGCAAATCTTGCTGCAAGTTCGGCATTACACGGGGTCGCCTTTTTAGCGATTTCAAAATTGTCGCGTGCAGCGGATAACTTGCCGAGAGTGACGTAGCAACCTCCTCGATGGATATACAAAGATGAAATAGTTGGAGCCAAGTCAATAGCAATATCAAATTTCAAAAGAGCAGCCCCTGCAGACTTTGGCCGCGTCATTAGCTTAAGACCCTGATCACGCAAAACTAAACATTTTTCAAACAGCACGTCTTGCTCAAAGACGCACTGGGCATCTAAAACAAATTCCCCTTCCTCCAAGGATTGACCCCAGTGTG
>Ga0335398_10007454_pt1 | contig 13368 bp, 4 predicted proteins | sample BON03_FD_205742 | JGI IMG/M metagenome (GOLD analysis project Ga0335398, IMG submission 205742) | Freshwater microbial communities from Lake Bonney liftoff mats and glacier meltwater in Antarctica - BON-03 (spades assembly) (version 2) | ecosystem: Environmental > Aquatic > Freshwater > Ice >... | reverse complement strand
TACCTGTAATATTTTGTATGTGTAAAATATGTTATGCATACTCTATTTTGTATTTCTACTTGTATATAATAGATATATTCTCTGTATTTGTATTTGTATTTCTATTTTATACTTACAATATGTATATGTAGTATATCCTTTATATTTCTAATACGTATTATAAAGATAAGTATATTACAGATATCTTATATGTTTAATATTTCTATATTGCATATTGTATTTCTAGAAGATATTACATGTATACAGATATTTTCAATATGTATGTTATATATTAGAAAAGATATTATGGATAGCATATGTATATATAAAATACAAATAATATGTGTTATCCATAATATACATATAACATACGATATGCATATATTACATGATACATATTATACCTATCCTTATTATATAAGCCAGCCAACTATAAATTATATTTGGCTGGTAAAGAAATAAGAAACTCATAAAGGATATCCAATATGTATCATATAATACGTATACTATTTATATAAGGATAATGTATATATAATAAGTACACTACATATATATTATAGACAGTGTGCATAATAAAGATAAAGATATAGATATAATATATACGTAACAGATATAGAAAGATATAGTACAGATATTCATTATTCCTTATACATATATTAAATACAATAAGTATATCATATATACAGAGAATACGTATTTGTATAGTATTTTATACAGATATATTACTTGTTATATATTATATACAGAAAGATAATAATATATATGTATACAGAATATACGTACAATACATATTATGGATAGCATGTATAACATATATATAAGGATATAGTATTTTACATTTATATTATGTATTTTACATTTAGAATATTTATAGTATAGTATGTACAAGATATACTATATGTATTAGATATAATATAATAAGAGTATACTTATTTGGGTATAGGACAAATAACAGGAAATGTAAAAATAGCTATCGTATTTTATATTTAGAAAGATATATATATCGTATACGTAATAATATATATATGATATTCTATCCTTATAATACATATATAATATAGATCTTGTGTATTACATATTGAATATAATACATATCTGTTATACACTTTCTAAATGTAATATCTTTTACACATACTATATATATTAATTATATTTCTTATTTGTAATATATAAGCATAATATTTATTATAATGTACATATAATATAAATGTGTTATACATATTAGAAATATGCAATATGAATATAATAAATATTCTACTTACAAATAATATGTACAATAAGAATATTATGTATGTATATTCTATTTATAAGTATAATATGTATTAGATGTATAAGAAATATAAGATATAGTATTTAATATTAGAAATACAGTATTTACAGTATACTTTATATTTGTATGTAGAGAATATATATAAAGAAGGATATTATTTATAATATATATTGTATAATACATATGTTACAGATATAAAGAATAGACACAATATATAATATCCAATACTCTTATTATAAATAATATAGAAATATAATAGATATACACTATACATATAATATATAACAGGTAGCTTTCCTTTCCTGTCCCTCAAGGGGACAAAGTAGAGTAACGACAGACTTTCTTCTCTCTGTCCTTACTACCTGTTGTCAGTCTCCTGGAGGAGACCTATCTTACCTGTACACAATTGGAACTTGAATTGGATTGGGTATTGTCTCAGAGACAGGTACCAATCCATTCAATTCCAATAAGGAAGACAGTTTGGGAGTTGGACGGCTAATGAAATGACCGCCCAATCCCAACTGTCCTAATAAATAGAAAAAGAAGAATACCCCAGCCAACAATAATTCTTGGTTGGCTGGGTATTAGTAAAGGAGAAGGGACGTAAGTCCCTGTTCTTTCTTATCTCCCTGGGGTTGTTGCCTTGACAACTTGTTGACGGCAACAAACCTACAGGCAGAGATCTTTGTCTTATCCTTATGGGTCCTAAAGGACCCCAGGAAGACGAGTTGACTCCCGGACGCTCTTTGTAAAGAAAGGAAGCGTCCGGTCAACTCTCATAAGGATAAAGACAAAGAGAAGTAGGACGGTTAGTTGGTTGTTGCCAATTCCCGGCAACACCAATAACCGTTCAGGATCCTTCCTAAAGGATCCCCTAAGACAGTTACCTTTCCTACCGGGTCCCTACTCCTTGCAGGAGGTGGAAGGGACCTCAGGAAAGGTAATCATCCAAGGGAAATGTAGGAAGGAGAGTGCTGCGCAGCAGCCCTAGGAAGGTATAGTAAAGATAAGTATATAGTATATGTAAAATATATTGTAGATCATATTTCTATAATAAGATAATAAGAATACTATTTATATTTGTATAGAAAGATAATAAAGATATTATATTTATATTATCCTTATGTATACAATATCTGTATTATAAATTAGATATTACATATTTTATTTATATATGTTATGTGTTATATATTAAATATTGTACATCATATATATATAATGTGTAACATATATTAAATGTATAACATATACAAATAATAATATACATATAGTATGTTTCTTTCTATATATATTAAACATAATAGAGATATATTATAAATATCTTATACATAATAATATAATACATATTCTCTTTCTAATAATATACGTATACACATAAGAAATATTGTACACACATACGTATATTATATATTGAAAGATAATAAGAATATTGTATAACAGATATATTGTATGTATACAGATATATGTACATAAAAGATATATGTAATACTAATATATTATCCTTATGAGAAGGAGACGTCTTTTATCTCTACCTTTAGGAGCAGTCAACAATAAATCTTATTTTCTTTTCTCTTCTCTCTTACTCCTTCAATATATTTCCTGAGATTTATTGTGACTGCATTTGTAATAGAATTATATTTCAAGTTCCTCTTCCTTTCTTCTTAACATTTACTATTTATAATTGAACTTGAAATAGAATTGAATATGGGAAGGAAATTAAGATGAATGGGGGGAATGAATGAAATGAAATGTAATGAGTGAGCCAACAATAGACATTCATCTTATTTCCCTTCCCCTAATAAGAAATGAAAAGATAAGATAAGATAAGAAGAATAATGTATGCATCAGTTATTTATTATTTCTTATTTGTTTCTTCTTTAGGCATACATTATTATTCTTATTCTTTTTTATTATCCTTTCCGGAAAGGACAGCCAGTTATCTATTATCTATTCCTTGTAGCTGTCCTTTCCTCTCTCTTTCTTTATTTCTTCTTCTGGGGAATATACGAATTGGTTTCTTCTTACCAATTCGGTATTCCCATAAGGAAAGGCAAATGGGGAAATGGTTGCATATCCTTTCCATTTACCCTTGCCTTTTGACTTGCTGTTGACTGTTAACTCGTGGATCTTCCACGCTATCCTGAAAGGATAGGAGAGTTAACAGCAACAGGAAATATACGGGAAATGGATGGTGCTTGAAGGTTACAACTTGTTGAACCCAGTCAGCACCAGCAATTTCCCTACACTTTGTCCTTATGGGTCCTTTAGGACCCCAGGGATCTGGGAGCCCCCAATATAAATTGGGGGTAGATAAAGAGAATAAGAAAGGATCCCAGATCCCAAAAGAGAGAAAGAAGAGCTAGGGATAAAGAATGGAAAGGTGAGCTCTTCTTTCTAGATTGGAAGACATGGTCAAGGAATGGACAGGTTAAAGTCAGTTGAGATCCATTCCTTTCATGTCTTCCCTAGAAATAGAAATATAAATGGTAACGGGTACCTTCCCTATTCCTTTAAGGTCCTTTAGGACCGCAGGGAAGGGAACGTACCAAAAGAACAAGTAAATTACAATTAGGATATTCTACCAGTACAATATAAATACCCTTGTGTAAAGGAAGAGAGTATAGGAATGACGAATTAACAGGAGAATTAATAAAGAAAGAATATGGCATGAAGATATCTTCAGCATCCTGTAAATTCGTTATCCTTCCATTTCTCTTTACCCTTACTATTGGGTAAAGGAAATTACAGGAGTGAAAAAGGAATAAGAAAGATCCCCGGGACTTGCGTCCCTATCCTTCTTTACTTCCCCTGTCCCAGAGGGGGACAGGTCCATAAGGAACACGTAATAGAGAAAAAAGGAATAAGAGAGAAAGATAATAAGAAATAATAAGAAAGAATAATAATAGTATAGGTATAGGAGAATTCCATTAGACATTTGTTTTGTAATTGACTGAAAGAGTACTTTATCCTATAGGTGTAGTTATTCCTACAGGATTTATATTATATTATATATGTAATATGTTTATATTGTACGGATATTCTATTTTACACATACAATATATATAAATGATATGCATCCTGTAATTTCTGTATTATACATCTTTACTATACATACTATATTTCTAATACAAAACATACATCTTTCTAATATATGATACACTATATATTGTAAGCATATTATATATACAAGTACAATATTTCTTATACGGATATTACTTATTTTATATATACAGATACTATATTATATAAATGTACAATAAATACAAAAGATACATATGATATTCGTATTTGTATTTTATCTGTATATTTGTACATTATGTATTATATGTATCATATTTCTAAAGATATCTTGTACATACTATAAAATATATTACAGGTATATTATCTACCTGTCCCCACAAGGGGACGAGAGAGTTAAGGAAAACCTATCTGTAATGTCCTTGTCCCTTATGGGACTCATTCTTTATTGGTGTTCCTGTTGGTGCTGTGACTGTTAAGGAACTCCTGAAAGGATTGAGCACCAACACTCACTTCCTTGTCCCATAAGGGATAAAAGATAAAGGGAATATGGTTTGGGGGATTAGGTCTGCGAATTGATATTCGCATTCCTAATTCCTTCTCAAACCAATTCCCTGTCCCCCAATTGGTGTTGGTTGGTAAGGGACTGAGTCTTAAGACTCAGGAACCAACAACCAATTGGGCATAAAGAAAAAGGATCCTCTTTTATAATCCCTTATCCTTTTTCTTTACCCATACGCTATTCCACCAGCCGATACGAATTATAAATGAAAGGAGAGGAGATTCGTAACGGCTGGGGGATCCCTTCTACCCATTCGGGAATAGAAATGATAACTGGGGATTGATTGGTGCTGAACGCCAACAACGGGTTGGCCCACCAATAATCCCCTAACCCCGAATGGGTAATACCCTAAAGGAATATAGGGAAGGGAGTCAGTTGGGAACAGATAGTCGACTGTTAACAGTCGCATCGTTCCCCTGACTCACTCTCCCAATTCCTTTCTTGTTTCTAGGAGAAGAGCTCCATCAATTTGTCAGATACATGAGCTCTTCTCCTTCTGTATCCCAAAAGGATTCTTTCTTCCTTTTGGGGTAAGGGAACCGCAAGGTACTACCAATATGATTCAAGGAAGAGTTGGCCATTCAAGAGAGTGGTTACATCTCTCTCATGGCTTACAGCTCTTCCTTGCAGTACCTTGCGGGTAGGGAAGGGAATTGAGTCCTAGAGGATTGGTGAGCTGTCAACAAGACAGCCAACCAATCGCCAGGATCTCTAATTCCTTCTTCCCTTCCTACCTTCCTGGGGAAAACTCAATTTGGCGTACGCCAAAGGAGAGTTAACCCCAGTACGGATATGGAAAGGACGGGTAGCCAGTTGGCAAGGAAGAAACCAGGAGCCAACTCTTGCTACCTCGTCTTTCCAGATCGTAACAGTCTCCTGGAGGAGACACGTCTCGTTATCATAACTGAGAGATGAATAGCTGTCGCTTAGCCAACTCTTGTTGGCGGCATGAGGACAGCTCCATCTCTCGGGAACGAGACGTCCTTGTCTCTTCTGTCCCATTACCATTTGGTTCCTTGCGGCTGTTGACAGCCGACCTTGGAACAAATGGAGAATGGGTAATGAGGAAGAGACAACCGAGTACCCTTTTGGGAGTCTCCTTGTGGAGACTGTCTTACAGACCCCAAAAGGGATAGGAACTGGGGAAAGGTAAATTGTATTTCCCTTTCCTAATAGTATTTTCCTTTCCCTGTCCCTTAAGGGACAGCCCTAAAAGGAAAATACCCTAAAGGAATAGAGGATCTGTTAACAGATCCATTTCCTGGGACTGTTGGATAGAGACAATTGGTTGGTCAAAGACCAATACCAATTGATCCCCAACAGTCTCCTTTTGGGGAGAGTGATCAAGATCAAGGGACCGTTAGGGACCAATGGATCACTCTCCTTTCCTTTGTCTCTTCCTCATGCAAACTCAACTCTCCTTTACAGGAACGAAGTGTAGGGAGAGTTGAGAAGGCATGAGAAGAAGAGAGACTATAAAGGAATGAGAGAGTTGTCTAGGACTTGAATTGGGGTTTAGCGTGCCGCCAAACACCAACAAGTCACAACTCTCTTATTATATTCCTAAAGGAATAGCGAATTCATTCTCGTAACAACTCTCTGAAGATAGAATGAATTCGGCTATAATCCCTTTTGGGTCCATCCCTGTAAGGAATGTGGTAAGACCCAAAAGGAAGTCTAGGGATCTGTTAAAAGATCCCCTAAAGGAAAAGAAGAAGGATGTTTACTTTTTATTTATAAAGACAGTGAAAGAGGAATAAGCATCCTTCTTCTCCTTACCTGTATTACAGAAGGAATCTGGAAGGTACTCTATCCCTAAAGGACTATTGGGAAGATAGGAAGTGGTGTGTCCTGTCCCTAGCCTCCGGCTATTTCCTTTCCCTCATAACCACTTCCATATCTTCCTTGTCCTTTTCCTTTCAGGGTCCTAAAGGACCCGTAGGAATATTATATATCTGTAATGCATCTGTAATACAGAATATGTATGTTATCTGTAACATATACTATATACATAAAATAAATATGATGTACAATCTATAATATACACATGTAATATACGTATTGTAAGGATATTGTATTTATAATACGTATTACATATTACATTTATTATTTATATATATATAATCCATATCATATATATCTAATATCTATCCTTTCTTATTATGTATATGTAATATTATATACGTATCCTTACTATACTAATTATACATTATCTTTATATATAGAATATACGTATATAATATCCTTACAGGGATCTGGAATATACAGGTAAGTTCCCTTCCTGTCCCTCAGGGGACAAGGAGAAGAAGGACAGGTACTCAATTCCTGTTCCTGTAGGAACAATAACATTTCCTCTAGCCGGCGATCATTTCGTAACAGACACGTGAATGGGAAATGATCGGCAGGCAAAGGAAATGGGTAAGTGAGCAGTCATGGTCAATTAATTATCCATCCAATACGAATTACATTCACGGGATAATTAATCCATGACTGCTAGACGGTAAGTCCCTGGCGGTTAACTCGTTCACTCAAGGAATTGAGTGCTGCCAAGAGGCAGAGAGTTAACCTTCTCAGGGACACTGCCGTCCTTTACCTTATGGGCCCCCAATCTTTATTGGGGGTTACTGGAAAGGAGATACGGGATTAGAGTTGTTGCCTGGTAACCAACCAGTCAACACACTCAATCCCATCTCCTTATTTATTTATCCTACCTTCCTGGCTGCACCTTCCTGGAGTTCCCTGAACTCTTCTTTGGGAAGGTGCCAGCAGTAGCCAGGAAGCTATCCTTCCTATGTCCTGTACCTTTCCATTTCCCTACCGGGTTGGGAGTTCTCTGAGCGCTCAGGCGCTAACTCACCAACCCTAAGAGAAATGGGAAAGGAAAGGATAGTAAAGAAGAAGGATCCTTGGGATCCCAATACCTGTACCATCCCTAAAAGGGATGGGGAAGGGAACTGTCAAGTAGTCTCCTCCTGTAGGAGACCTTCTCTACCCGGGTCCTAAAGGGACCCAAAAGAGAAAAAGTAGGAGTCGGTAGGACAATTTAGGAATTGACTATTACTAGTCCTACCTCCTTTACCTGTCCTGCAAGGGACAAAGTAGGTAAGCTCCTCTCTTATCCTTTCTCTTTATTTCCTATCTGTATTATTATTCCCTCTCTATTTCTACAGGGTATAGAAAAAGTATCCTTCTGATAGAGAAGCATCCCTCCTTTTCCTTTAGGACCTTCCAGGTCCCTATAGGGGAGTCAGTCACTGAATGAGACAGTTGCTGTTGAATGACTGACTCCCAAAGGACAGATAGTAAAGGAAATGAATGAGGAGAGCCACGATAATGGATTAGGAACGAATATTCCTTGTCCATATCGTGTCTGTCCAACAAGACGAATTCATTTCCTCTCCCTAACAGGAATAACGAATTGGTAAAGGAAAACATATCCAATTCGTATTCCTGCAGGGAAAGAAAAGGAGAAGGTGGAACATGAGTGTTAGCGCTCTTCACCTTTGTGACGTTAACACTCCTGTTCCATTCCTTGTCCCTGTATCAATAGCCAACAGTTAACTGACGACTGGAAGGAGGAAGGGAAAGTTAACTGTTGGAAGGGATGGAACTAGATGATGTCAACAACAACAAACTCATTTACAATTCGTATCATCTAGTTCCCCACCATTTCTTTTTACTTTACCTTTCTTGTTCCCTGGCTGTTGCCAGCTCCTTTTCATTTGGAGTTACCTTACCTTCTTAGGGCTGTCCCCTTCAGGGACAGGGAAGGTAACTCTCCTCCTTGGCAGTCGGGTAAAGAATTGCTGTGGTTGGACAGGTTACGAGTCGTCAACAGGACGACGTCATTCACCTGGCCAACCTGCAATTCCCTTCCAGTATGGAAAGAGGAACGAGTCTCCCTTCCCTCCTGTCCCTGAAGGGACACCCAGGGAAGATACTCGTTACCCTTTCCACTTCCCTGTTGGGCAGTCGCCAAACATCATTCATTCTTCCTTCTGAGTTTTGGCGACTGTGCTCCCTTCTCCCATTCTCCCATCTTTCTAATTCCAGAAAGTGGGAGAGGGAGAAGGAGTAGAGAAGGATAGAGATGAATAGGGAAGGAGGAATAAGTATTCTTTCCTCTTCCTCTTCCTATTCATTCCTATCCTTCCAAAGGAGAAAGGATGGCTACGAATGGTTAGCGGCGATACGCTAACGTTAAGCCGCGGCACCATTCGGCCAGCCATTCCTTGTCCCTACCAGCCGTAGGCTGGGGGACACCAACTTGACCTGGGTCCTTGTGGACCCAGTAGGAAAGGAGATAGTAAATGAATGATGGTGGACTATTCCTTTAGGAAAAAGAAAAAAGAAGTTGGTCCACCATTCATTCATTTGTTGATCCATCTCTTTGCCCTGTTGCAAGTCAAAAGACTTTGGGCAACAGGTTAAGAGATGGTTACTATAAGAAAGACGTTTGATATGGAAGGAAGAGCCGTGAAAGAGAATGAGCGGTGAGTCCAAAGGTGTGATAGGTTGGAAGAGTCGCGCCGCTGACTCGCCAACCGTCTCTTCACCTTTGCCCACCGCCAGTCGACGGCTCTCCCTTCAATCCATATTAAGGATCTCTCCTTCTTGGATCTCGTATAAGGGAAAACTAGTTCGAGATCCAATGCAGAGAGATCTTAAGGGAAAACGAATTAGTCATGGAAATGTCATGAGTTTTTCTTCAAAGACTAACTCAGAGCATTTCCATTACTAATAAAATACCCTTGCCCTTGCCCAATTATCGATCAACAACTATTTTAAGATGGAAAATACTCGATAATTGGGAAGGGCCAGCAAGGGATAGATAATGAGGAACGAATTAGGAGCTGTAATAACGTCGTAACGACTCCTAATCGTTCCTCAGCTCCTTGTCGTTTCTCTGCAACAGTCACGATAAACCAGAGGTTGAATGAAATGTCGTGACTGTTGCTACATTTCTTCCTACCCTTTCCCCCTGTCTTTGTTATCTTTTCCAAAGACAGTTAATGGGGAAAGGTAAAGGAAATAAGGAAAGACCAGTGAATGGGAATGTTGTTGTCGTAACGGTTTGTTCCGCGACAACACCATTCATCCCATTCAGGTCTTTCTTCCTACATGCTTCTTCTTTTCCTTATTCTCCCTGCAGGGAGTCTTGAGGAGGAAAAGAAGAACAGAGAGTAGGAGCTCCAATCATTGCCGTTGTCGTTGTCGTGTAGACAACTCCCGTTCGGCAACTGATTGGGCTCCCTCGTCCCTTCCCCGTGGGTAAACCCACGGCAGAGGAACGGAATGGTCTGGGAACTAATAACTTCCAGAACCATTCCTGTTCCAAAAGGAAGGGACTCTTGAGGGGCTAAAGCCCCGAACTCCTTTGGGGATCCACTCGGCATTTCCTTGCCCAAAGGTAAAGGGAAAGGCAAGGATGCCGGGATCCCCGTCCTTCTGAAAGGGACCTGGAAGGGACCTGGAAGGGTAGGGACGGTAACAGCCTTTCATTATCTTTCACTTCCTTTTCAGGAGGCTGTTACCTTACCAACAAGCAGCAATCACTTATCATTCTCTTTCTTTAACAGCTGCTTGTTGGGTTTCCTTTCCTTATCCTCCTTTCCTTTCTCTCTTGGGGTCCTAAGGACCCAGAAAGGAAAGAGGAAGGATAAGGCAGGTAGACGTTAGTCGTCTTACATTTGTGTCTCTGAGCCAAATGGCGGGGAGACACACTAACGACTAACGTCCCATAAGGAAAAGTAAGCAGGAATGCTCCTGGGCTAAGAGAGAGCGCTCGAGCGCTAACCATAAAGCCCAGATCATTCCTGGTTCCCTTATCCTTTTCCTCTCCCTTCCCCAATCATTCTTGATTCAATTTATGATTGGGCACTAGCTGTCAGCTAGTGGAAGGGAGAAGGGAAAAGGGAAGGATAATTAGGAGGTCCTTGAGGACCTACTCTCCTAGCCTTTCTCTGTTCCCCCAATACTCATTGGGGGTAAGAGAAAGGGAAAGGTAAACCTATCTTACAGAGCCCCAATACAAATTGGGGAACAGTAAGATAGCTCCTCTACTCCTTTAGGGGACCCCAAGGGTCCCTGCAAGGAGTAGGTTTCTTATTTGCAGTTGGCCAACCAGCGGTTGCTTGTCGACAACGACAAGGCCAACTGCCAGGAGAAACGTTAACGTCAAAAGGAATTTGAGAAGGGACGTTAACGTTCTCCTTTCTTTTCCTCCTCCCTGTCCCTATACCCAGCCAGAGGCTGGTAGGGACGTGAGGAGCCAGTAGGTAGAGGAACTCAGAAGAGTTCCGTAACCATCCTTATTCTCCCTGTCCCTCCTCCATATCTTCCCTCCATTGGTGTTGTAATAGTTATTCAACATCCAATGGTGAACGGGAAGATTGATGGAGGGAGGAGAATAATAGATAAGGATAATAAGGAGGAACGACAATGAAATGAAAGTTGTCTAAGAGACAACTCGTACTCGTTCCTCCTTTATTACTCTTCCTACAGGGACACTAGGGAAAGGATCCTATTCCTGGTCTCCTGGAGGAGACTCCCAACAGGAAAGGATCTTTCCTTACTCTACCTGCCTGAGTTTCTCTTTGGTTTCTCTTTGGGAATACCAGAGAAACTCAGTTAGGGTAGGAAGAAAAGAGATAAGTGAATAAGAAGGAAGAGGCTTGTGGAATAATTTGGCATGTGACTTTACCAACAAAGACTTCCCAAATTATTTCCTAAGCCCAATTCGAGCTGGTAACAGCTCTTGCTTCTTTTCCTTATTGGCAGCCGTAGAGATTCAATGAAAGAATAATTGACTTATTGCGGCTGCCCTCTTCTCTATTTCCTTTTCCCTTATTATCCTTCGGATCCAGAAGGAGGAGATGGATTGGTAATTCGTCTCAGGACTAATTCCCTGACAATCCATCTTTCCTTACAGGTCCCTAAGGGACCCAATAAGAATAGAGTCTTCCTTCTTCTACACGTATAGGTATAGGTATTCCTCAAGGAATATAGGAAGAAGGAAGACTTAGGCTGGAAATGCCGTTAACGTTCATAACTCAGAAACGTTAACGCTATTTCCAGTAGCCCCCAATATCTATTGGGGGTGGAGGGAATTGTCTTTGGATTATATGTACAAAGACTAATTCCCCAGGATAGAGAGTCTCTGTTCCTTATTCCCACATCCCTTTCAGGGCTGGTAGGTCTTTTACTATCTATAAAAGGAAAAGACAAATTGAAGTATACTGTAAATATAATATACTATACCTACTATATATAAGTATAAAAGACAATATATAAAATGCATCTGTAAATATAAAATACGATATCCTTTATACGATATGCTTTATCCTATATGCTATAGTCAACATTCATTTCCCTAAAAGGTATTTGTAAAGAAGGTGAGTGAGCACATCTCTCTTCCTGTCCTATTCCTATTCTTGGTCCCTGTGGACCCTGAACGTATAGGACCTGTAAGAGAGATACCTAACAGAAATGGTAAAGGTAATGGTAAAGGTAAATACGAATACAAATACGTATACCCTAAGGGATTTCCTTTACCATTTCCTTCAGAAATACCTATACGAATAAAAATACCATATAGGAATAGTACAGAAGGATACTTATTTGGCTATTCCTATATTCCTTTGGTTAGGTCCTAACCGATTGGAACCGTAAGTACCTGGTCGTTCCAACTCGGTGATAGGACCTGGAGTCGATGCTCCTTCCCGTTGGTCACTCACCTCCTTCTTTACTATATCTACAGGGGCTGTATAAATAATGCAGCAGGCATCTTCCTTATTCTTTGGGTCCTTATGGACCTGTCCTGAAGGGACAAGAGAAAGTAACAGGTATCTGTAATAAAGACTCTAGTTAGGGAAAGGAAATTGTATTTACCTTACCTATTCCTTGTACCTATGATAAGAGATATATTACAGATACCTAATTCATTTCCTTCCAGGAAGGGTAACAGGTATCCGTAAAGGAATAGTTACAGAGAACTAACAGGTACACTGAGTTTATTTTCCTACAGGTACCAGGAAGGTATTGGCAATAGGTTGTCTATTCCCAACAGTCATGAGGAACCAGATAGGAATGGGAATTAGACAACCACTTGCCAAATAACTTTCATGTCATGTCTTTCTTCTTCTTATCTTTTCTTTTAAGTCCTGTTCCATATCTGAGAGATAATACGAGATTAATAATGTTTGGAGAATTTAAGATATGGAACAGGTATTGGGAATTACTTTCCTATTAGGAATTACTTTCTCTCTACCTATATTAATTTAAGAGAGATGTGTACCAACAATCAAGAAGATATACGTCCTCCTATAATTTCGTTATACATACTCTTTCTATATGTAATATATTCTATGTGCAATATATATTATATGCATCTATAAAATATTTGTATGCATAATATATATTGTATACATTCTCTGTAATATAAACATATAATATATAATATTTAATATGCTAATAATATATATCTTTATATCTATACTATATCGTATATAATAAGTATTCTATATATAATAAGCATAAC
>Ga0335398_10007448_pt1 | contig 13376 bp, 13 predicted proteins | sample BON03_FD_205742 | JGI IMG/M metagenome (GOLD analysis project Ga0335398, IMG submission 205742) | Freshwater microbial communities from Lake Bonney liftoff mats and glacier meltwater in Antarctica - BON-03 (spades assembly) (version 2) | ecosystem: Environmental > Aquatic > Freshwater > Ice >... | reverse complement strand
GTTTCGGCGAGGATTTTTTAGGGGTTCAAGCTTGTTGCTTAGCGTAACGCAACGATTAGCGCTTCGATAAGATACGCTTAGCCATGTCTGGATCAGTCATCATTTGGTAGTAGACCACTGAACAACCAACAGCTTCGGGTAGATTGGGATAGTGAGATTTGACAAAAGTGCCCGCCAAGACGCCATTAGACACACCACTGGCAAACAGCGCACCTAGAATGGCGCCACCGTCTTTGGGCTCAAATGCGGAGCGCGCAAATCGTTTTTCAGTGGCGGCACAAGCCGTCGAGGCCGATTCATTAACCTGCGGGTAATAGAACAATCCAGCCAATACAAGCAAAAGCGCAATAATCCACTTCATGGGGTCACTCCAAATCGGGAACTCAGAGTATAGCGACCGGGCTGTTGGTTCGCGTACCTATTTACCGAGAGTCACCCGTAGCGATCAGTTGGTGCAATTATTGTGGCGGCGCCACATTTGTGGATCATGACCTTCCGGCACGAAAGCGCAGGGATCGCTGTTGGTGTCATAGCCCCGCAAGGTGTTGTAACGCGAAATTTGTTGCGCTGAGAGTAAGGGTGGGGTCTCTAGATGACGCAGCAAATGCACGTAACGAAGTTCAGCACGAGCAGCTGCTGATTGGGCAACTAACTCTCGTAAGCTATCAGTCGACAAGTTTCCCTCTCGAAACCCGGCTTCTATCGCCGCCTCTGCAGCAATCAAACGCTCACCGGCGACAATCGCCTGCGCTTTCATCTGGGCATAGATGACTTCAATGGCAGCCACTTGTTCAGGCGTCAAGTCAATCTGTTCGCGCAGTTCTAATAAATGAGCAGGTCCCGGCACGCCATTCAATTCAGCCGCTAATGCCAGCCCCCAACCCGCGCCCGCTCGCAGTTCCACCAGATCGGCTTCTGACAAACTTTTTATCTCGCGGTTTTGAAGCCCCGCATAAGGCGATGCGGTGGTTTGCAACTTTGTATCAGCGCCGCTTGGGGTTTGGGTTTGGGTTTGTGTTTGGCCATGGCTGTGGCTGTGGCTATGCGTTTGCGCAGAAACCACCATAGGCAACACACTCAAAGCAGGCAGAAAAACAAAGGTTAGGGTGAAAAGTAATCGCATCATGATGGGGTCTCAAGTAATCACTGGGTGGCGCCAAAAAAGCCGTAAGAGCAACGAATGACTGGAAAGTTAAGCCTTAGTGTGACATCCCAAGCCATCCTAGCATATGATTATTATCATGTATCAAGACACAACCACACCTTCATTAACTGACCTATTTTGCGAATTCACAAACCCGCCATACTCATCTGGGCAAGTTTTGTTTCGCACCGGCCAGCGGGTGGCGCAGATGTATTTGGTGGTGCAAGGACGCGTCGAACTACAGCGCCAAACCCCAAAAGGCGACATACTAACCCTGCAAAATGCCGGACCGGGCAACATCTTGGCCGAAGCATCCGCTTACTCAACGCATTACCACTGCAACGCCCAAACCGTTGAACCGACTCAATTGGCCGTGTTGACCAAATCCGCTTTTTTGGCCGCGCTTGACAAAGAACCACGCCTAGCGCGTGCTTGGTCTTGTCTATTGGCCAACAGCGTTCAAGCGGCACGGATGCGTGCCGAAATCCGATCATTACCCACTGTGGCCAGTCGCCTTGAGGCCTGGCTTGAACAAGGCAATACCTTGCCGCAAAAGGGCCGCTGGCAAGCGCTTGCTGCCGAATTGAGCGTGTCGCGCGAAGCACTCTATCGTGAGCTTGCAAGGCGGCGCGACAAAGCCGGATCGGTGTAAGTTAATTCTGTTAATTTAACCTTTATCAACCCACGCATCGCCACACCATCGTCACACAACGGCGCCGATCAATTTTTAGCTGAAACCATCCATTGCCTCTCGCTTTTAGGACCATTCTTCGGGCTTGCGTATGGCCGAATGCGAAATCCGATAAGGCAGCTGTGCATTTTTTAGATGCACTGGATTTAAGGGCTTTGACCAGTGTGTGTGCCTTGACAGATCTTTAGATACCTTGCGGTGATCGTCACCAGGAATGGGTGCGACCAGCCCTAGGCGGATGTCGGGATGGTGACGACGAACGATCATGAGCGCGGCTTCCAAGTCAGTATCATTGCTGCACAAAACAGCCTGGTCGTAACTGCCAATCCAAGCACCCGAGATGAGATCAGCCGCGAGATTTACGTCTGTTTTTTTTCGTTGAAGTCATAGACTTGCACCCTCTGGATCTCGGGTGCTTTTGCAATCGATTTCACCAACCGCTGAAAAGGTGTTGTCGCTAAGATTTTGCCCTCAATGATGGCAATTTGATCGGGGTACATTTTGCGCAGGGCCTGCAAGTACTTTCGTTGACGTTGAGGCGATTCAGAACTGTCGCACATCCTACCCAAAACGGGTGCCGTGTAATAACGTACTTGTAGCAGTTCCGTTTCGCAATCAAGCACATGATCACGAAATAAAGCGAACAAATCCAACCACTTGAATGCACTCTTTCTTAACAACCCGTAGTAAAGGTTGAATCCATCAACGTAAACGATCGTTCGCAAACACTTGCTCCAGAAATGACAAAACCGCCCTTAGGCGGCTTGTCGCCCCAGGAGCATCTGGCCTAACCAGACGGTCTAAGGGTGAGTTGTGTAGTTATTTTACATCAAATTGCAGCGCAACCGCACGACTTAGACCAACGACGATGTCCCGCTGCGAGAGTTTTCCTGGCAACATACCGTTCACGATCAGGATGTGCGTCGCGCGCCTAACAAGTCCACTCGCATAATTCAAGACCTGCGATATCTTCCGGCGTCGAATCGAACAATGCGATCAAGCTGAATCGATGTCAGTTAATTCTGTTAATTTAACCTTTAACAACCCACGCATCGCCAGCACATGAAAAAACCACTGATCGTCACCGCCCTGCCCCAAGAACTTGCCAATGAACCCATTGCTCACGATATACCGGTGATCTTTACTGGCATCGGTAAGCTCAATGCCGCCATGGCGCTAATGGATGCGATACACACGCATCAACCAACGATTGTGATCAATTTTGGGACGGCAGGTCGTTTGTTACCGACTGTTCACGGCTTGGTCGAGGTTGCTGATGTGTTGCAACGTGACATGGCGGCAGAGCCATTGGCGCCGCGTGGCTCAACCCCGTTTGATCCCACGCCGAGTGTTTTACAGTCGGGTTTTAGTGGGGTTCGCTGTGCCACGGGCGACAGCTTCGTGTCGGCCACTGAGCCATGGTTAACGGCACAGAAGGTCTCAATTGTTGACATGGAATTGTTTGCGCTAGCACTTATCTGCCATCGCAAAGGGATCGCTTGGCGGTCTTTCAAATACATCACAGACGATACCGATGAAAATGCCGGCCAAGAATGGGCCGATCAAATGCATCACGGCCGTGATTTGTTTCTCGCCAAGCTCACACAACTCATCGACGAACGCTAGCGTCTTCGCACACCCGGTCAGTGACTTTTCGAGGGACCCTCGAGACGCTCAATTTCGCTATAGATATGCTTAAGTGCTGGTGTCACGATCGCCACAAAATGTGATTCTCGGATCCGACGTTGAACCGGAGAAGTCATCAAATAACCGCGCGCGCCTTGATGCAACAATCCCGCTTGTGCTGCTTTTAAGCTCAGCACAGAGCCTCTCGCACGTGCTTTAAGCACTGCCACGAAACCCTCGTCACTGCCATCGGGCGCAATTCGCGATAAAGCGAGCGTGTCATCCCACCAATGGTCAAACTCGTCTTGCAGCTGCTCAGGCTGAACATCAAGATAACGGTTCACGTGCCCCAAGGACGACTGTACCGCTCGGATTGACTGCAAACCACCTTGAATCACACCGGCGGCCCAACCCGTCTGTAACAACACAAACTTGGCGCGAATCGAACGGATAAACGGTTGCGCAGGGTCAGCGATCAAACGGTCATCGCCCACGATGTAATTGTTCAAATGCAGCGCATACGTCCCCGTACCTTCCATCCCAGAAAAGCTGGGGCAATTCTGCAAGTCCACCACATCATCGGCGCAATCGAGCAAGAACATCACGTCACGCGCGGTGTTCTCGCCCAACCCATCATCGATTCGAGCAATAGCGCCGCAGTAGTGCTCTGGCCCCAAGTGACTAACCCACGGCAAACTACCACTGACCACGTAGCCACCAGCAACTGGTTTGGCATGCAACAAAAACGTCTCGATCTTGGCATAAGACTTCATCGGGTTAGACAACGCCGTACCACCTAACCCAAAACCCGACACGTGATCAAGTAACCGCTCTTCACGCAAATGCGCCGAGGCCGCGTGCTGCAGGTAGAGCCCACATACGCCATGGCACCACATTAAAAAACCTGTCGATCCACAGACCTGTGAGACTTCTGCCATTGCCTTAAGCGACAGTGACATGTCATCATGGCCATGCGGCGCTTTCAAATGCGCACTCATGGCGCCAGCACCAGCCAACTCGCGCAACTCATCGCTCGGATAAAAACCAGCGTCAATGTCACTTGTCAGAGGACTGATGGCGTTACGACTGATTTGACGAACGTCACCGATCAAGCTCTCGAGAGGTGATGCCAGACTGATTTGAGGGGCTTCTAAGGCGTCTACCGGTGCCATAATGCATGCTCCAAAATTGATTGGTTTTAGCGGGTCGATATTTCAAATGGGATTGGGTTGCGCATGGTGTTTGCCACTGGCGAATAACGATCCGCATGACGCACGATTTCTTGCAGCACTTCGGGCAAGGCATCACCTTCTAACTCAACGCTGACACGGATGGCCTGAAACCCCATCTGCGTGGGCTCTTTGTCCAGCGCACCACCAGCACCCCACGCGGCGCTATTACCAATGTCAGCGCTTGGTCGCGAACCTCGTAAACCAGGTGAAAGCCAACGCTTCGCGTCTTGATGGTGTACCTAGCCTAGTAACCGCTGAGTTACGCAACCCGTATTCGTGGCATCTGCAACCGCCGAACCAGTGTGTTCTTAAGCTGTTGCCAAGTTGACGATGCATCCTCTGAAAATGCCCACTCAAATGTCCTCTGGCTTTATCCGATTTGCCTTTTGATCTTGGCGTGTTTGAACCATCACACTAATTTGAGCATCGTCCTTTTTTGCCATCATGCTTTCAAACAAAGTAACGAGTCAGCAGTAAATTTTTGATTTATTCGGATTTAAAATCGCATTGCGCCCAAGGATTAGGCCAATGTCGCGCTAAGCCTTCAAGTACCCCAAATGCTTCAATATACGCACAACATCCGGCCCGATGTGTTGATAGAACGCGTACAAGCCTGAACACAAGTAGTTAAGGCCTGACTCCCCATCGCGGGCTTTGATGATCCGGTTTTTGGGGCACTCACCCCAACAGAGCCTGAGGTAATCGCATTGGCGGCACTGCTTTGGCAAGGTGTCACGCTTAGCGGTGCCAAACGACTCTTGCTCTTTTGAGAATGCCAAATCACCGAGATGGGTGTCTTTGATGTTACCGATGCGATACTGGGAATAGACGTAGTGATCACAGGAGAACACTTCACCATCGTGCTCAACGGCTAACCCTTTGCCACAAATTTCAGCTTGTGTGCAGGTTTGCGCTGGCATCCCAGCGGCCTGAGCAATCGCCGTTTCAAAAAGATTGACATGGACACGGCCGTAATCCGTTGCCAACCACTCATCCCAAACGCCACTTAAGAACGTGCCGTAATCGTCGGGATCCACAGTCCACGGCGTCACCACCGACAACGGATGATCCGGCTTGGCGCGTGGCGAGTCTTGCATGGGTTCAGTGCTTTGATCAATCTTAGCGGGTGCGCTTTCTTTAAAAAATTTGGGTTCAACCGCAGGATTAAATTGCACCCGATTGGTACCGAGTTCATCCACCAAAAACCGATACACAACTTTGGGATGCTTGGCGTTTTCTCGGTTAACCACACAAAGAGCTGCAAATGGCACTTTTGCTTCAGAAAGCATCTTGGCTGCTTTCATCACGAAGTCAAAGGTGGGTTTGCCATTGCGAGTCTTGCGGTACCGATTATGCAATTCAAGCGGTCCGTCAATCGAAAGCCCAACATGAAAGCCGTTTTCTTTCAAAAAACAGACCCACTCTTCATCCAAGGCAATGCCATTGGTCTGAAGGTCATTTTCAATACGCTGGTTGGGCTTGGCATACTTGCACTGCAGCTCAACCACTTTTCGGTAGAACGGCAAACCCATTAGGGTCGGCTCACCACCCTGCCAAGAAAACACCACCTGTTCGCCAGTCTGGCTTTCGATGTACTGACGGATGTGTTGCTCAAGCGTTGGCTCATCCATACGAGCCTGAGGCTTGTGTTCAAGCAAGTCAGTTTTGTGAAGGTAAAAACAGTAGTCACAATCAATGTTGCACTCAGCACCCGAGGGCTTGATCATGGCGTGGTAACGATAGTGCCTGCCCGCAGGTAGTGCGGGCAGGTTATTGACCGGTTGGGCTTTCACGGGATTATCCAATCAGTCACGATGGTTGCTGGGTCGTTTTAATTCTGGTACGTGCCCATGACTGATTCCATCACGCGGTCTAGGTTAAAGCTTCCAGGTTTCTGACGTGGTGGAAACTCTTTGAAGCTTTGCAGCCATCGGCCAACGTAGGCAGCAGCCGGTGCAATCACAAACATGTGATCAAGATACCACTGCTGAAAACCCATCGCGTTTTCTTCTTCCGCGCGTTCAAACGGGTCCATCCGCAAGTTGGTGATCAATGGGGCACGCAGCTGAACAAACGGCTCCTGCCAGACACGCAAACCAAGAGCGTTTTGTTTTAAGAACGTGATTTTCCAATTGTTGTAACGGATCGCAGCCACACTACCATCGTCAGTCCAGTAAATGAACTCTTTACGTGGCCATCCGGCTTTGCCTTCAATCGCGGGACGCAGGTCGTAGCCGTCTAAGTGGACTTTGTAATCACGGCCTTCAATTTTGGTGCCCTTGAGTAGTTTTTCCTTGATATTGTCAGTGCCAGCGGCTTTTGCAAGCGTTGGTAGAAAGTCTTCGTGCGAACCAATGTTGTTATTGATGGTGCCTGGCTCGACCACACCTGGCCACGTCATCATGGCTGGGACGCGATAACCACCTTCCCAGTTGGTGTTTTTCTCACCACGGAACATGGTGGTGCCGCCATCAGGCCAGGTGAAGGTTTCAGCGCCATTATCTGTGGTGTAAATGACGATAGTGTTTTCATCAAGCCCTAGCTCTTTTAATTTGCCAAGCAGTTGCCCCACGTGACCGTCGTGCTCAACCATGCCATCGGCATAGATACCCAGACCGGTCTTACCGACTGATTCTGGCTTGAGATGGGTGAAGATGTGCATACGGGTGGAGTTCCACCAGACAAAAAAGGGCTTGTCGTCTTTCTTGGCCGTTTCCATGAAACCCAGTGTTTTGGCCATGACTTCATCATCAATGGTCCTCATGCGCTCGATGGTCAGTGGACCTGTGTCATTGATGCGGCCGTCTGCAAAACTGTGAATCACACCGCGTGGTCCAAATTTCTTTTTAAACTCGGGATCTTTCGGGTAATCAGGATGCTCGGGCTCCTGCTCGGCATTCAAGTGATAGAGATTGCCGAAAAATTCATCAAAGCCGTGGTTGTTGGGCAACATGCTGTCGCTGTCGCCCAAGTGGTTTTTACCAAATTGGCCAGTCACATAGCCTTGCGCCTTCAAAATGGTTGCCAAGGTAGGGTCTTCTTTTTGCATGCCTTCAGGCGTGCCAGGCAAACCGACTTTGGTCAAACCCGTTCGAATGGGTGACTGCCCGGTGATGAAAGCCGCGCGCCCAGCGGTGCTACTTTGCTGCGCATACCAGTCCGTGAACAGCACGCCATTTTTTGCAATACTGTCGATGTTGGGGGTACGGTAGCCCATCATGCCCATGTTGTAGGCACTGATGTTGAATTGACCGATATCGTCACCCATGATGACCAAAATATTGGGTTTGTCTGAGGCGACAGCATTGGCACCGAGCGATAGGCCAGTGGCCAGAGCGGCAGCAAGTAACGTCTGCTTGATACAGGATTTCATCGATTGAACCTAGTGGCTGGTAATAACCCTAAGGTTAGGTGCAAACACATCACACGACCATGTCCTTAAGGACACATTGCAACTAGTTGTTGGGAGCAAAGACGGTCGCCCAATCATTTTTCATATCCACGACTGTCCAGCCTTTTTTTTGGGCTATATCAAGCGCCCGATCAAGTTTTCCAATACTGGATTGGCGGTCATAAGCCACTTCACGAACAGCATCAGTGTGGTGCACAATCAAACCAAATCTCGGGCCGCTGCCAGCTGTGCTCCACTGCAGCATTTCCAAATCGCCGTCTGAGTTACCAAACGCCATGACTGGGCGTTTGCCAATGTGGTTATCAATTGCAATGGGCTTACCGGCTCGATCGTCAATGAACCAGACTTGCGGTAATCGCACAACCTCAGGCACCCCATCACGAGTCACATATTCAGATGCCAAAGCTGTGCCGATGACTTGCTCGGGAGCAATTCCATAGACGTCTTCAGCCCAAGCGCGCATGAACTCGACCCCACCACCAGAGACGATATAGGTCTTGAATCCGTTGACACGCAAATAATTGAGTAATGACAACATGGGTTGATAGACCATCGCCGTGTAGGGCAATCCCGTTTGAGGGTGCTTGGCCGTTGCCAACCATGTGCGGACCATTTCACGAAACGCTTCACTGGTCATACCGGCGTGTGTGGCGGCTAACAAAGTGAGCAAGCTTTCTTTACCGCCCTGTTTAAGCGTCACCAAGTCATCCTCTAAGACTGCTTTGAAGGGCTGAGTGGTTTGCCATTCAGGATGATCGGGCGCTTGTGCTTTGATTCGGTCTATTAAAAATGCCAACTGAACATAGATGGGTTGTTCGCTCCACAAGGTGCCGTCATTGTCAAACACAGCGATACGATCGCTAGCCGTCAAAAAATCAACTGACGCCGGATCGGTCACTCGCGTCACAAACTCGATAATTCGTGCTTTGCTGGTTGACTCGTTCCAGTGCGGCAAAACGTCAACGGCGATAGCCATTGAACCCGTCGTCGCACCAAACCATAAGCAACAACCCAATAAAATTTTACGCATCACCACGATTCCTTGATTCATTGCAGGCAGAGAACAATTCAAGCAGAAAAAATCCAGGGTTAAAGAAGATTGCCCTGATGTTTGTGGTGTAAACCAGTTACACCACTTCTGATGAGACAGACTCAGTCATTTCACAACATTCGTTCGTGCTTTGTCCAATCTAGGGCGTAAAACAATCCCAATATCAGGCCAAACATAGCGCCCACCAAAACGCCCACCAGTGTGCTTGAAAAATTACCGCAAATTTGCATCATTTTCACCGAGCCTTTGAGCATCTGAAGCGAGCCGAATGATGTCTTTAGCCTTCATTGACCAATTGGCCAAGCGCCGTTACAGTAAGCTCATTTGGTTAGACTGCTGACACCAATCGCGACAGCCACCAATACAGCAACGATCATGGCAGCACCCAACAGCCCAAATCGAGCAGGGGGTCTTTCACCAGGCTCAAGGGGCGCAAAGCCGAGTCTTTTATTGACTGTTTTTTGCACGAGCGCAATTTGTGAGCCCCGTGGGGTTTGGGTATAGTGTTGAGACAAGCACGCCAAACATTCGGTGATTTCGGTATCGTCTTTTAACCCTGCTTCATTTAGTGCCTGTGCCAGGGCCCTAAGATACAAGCCTCGCGTGTGGAAGGCATCATCTTGGCCTGATTCCAACGCAAGAAGTTGCCGACTGGATATCCGTAGGGTTTTGCTCAGCTTCACACGATCAATCGACCCGCATGCCCAGCTTGCTTTTAGACGAGCCGTCAACAATTGCTGGCAATCTAGATGGTTTTGCATTCAGTCAATGTTAGGGTGCTTGGTGTTTTGGTCGGCACACCGTGGGTTAGCAGTGCGACAAATTTTGAGAGCATTGGCATTCACAATATGAAACTTTAATGACGCCACACCCGGGCAAACAACGTACTTTTGGGCAATTTTCAGAAAAAAACCAAAAAAAGTAACAAACCTGTCTAAAAGAACGTGTCCCTCAGTACATTAGTCGGATAATTTATAGGGTACTCCGTGCCATCGCTGTGAGCCTAAAGAAAAAAAATGAATAATAAAAAATCAGGCGGCTTTGACGATATCCTCACACCTCAAGTTATTTTGATCGAGGATGATCCCTCGTTGCGGTTCACTTTATACCAGACGCTTCGCCGTTATGGCTTTGCGACCATCGACTTTTCTGAACCACAAGTGTTTTTCGAATGGTTACAAACAGTGGAGCCCTGCAAAGCTTGTTTGTTGCTTGACATGCGATTGCCCACCATGAGCGGGCTCGAAGTACAAGACAAACTTGAAACGCTAGGCCACCAGCTGCCGATTGTTTTTATATCTGGCAACAGCCACATCAGCGAAGCGATAGTCGGCCTTAAAAAAGGCGCTGTCGACTTCTTACTGAAACCATTCGATGAAACGGCTTTGGTGGCTGCGATTAACAAATCGCGTCAACGGTTCGATAAATCGTCAAGCACGAATCGCTTCCATTTAACGCCCCGAGAGCTATTGGTCCTTGAACACGTGGCCAACGGGATGCGAAGCGAAAAAATCGCCAACCTCTTAGGTTTAAGCGTTCGTACAATCAAAATGCACCGCTCAAACATTCTGCACAAAACAGGGGCCAACACCATGACTGAAGCGGTCGTGATAGCACGGCAAAACACAACCTCTTCCTAGGCCTGCACCATGACTGGCGACCATCTGGTTTTTATTTCCGTGGCAGCCGTACTGATTATTAGCGCCATTAACACCCTTGTGCTTAGACGTGAGCACGGTTGGCAAGAGGGCGAGGCATTCTGGTTATTTGGATTGATCGCTTTATCGATCAGCTACGTTGGGTTCGGCATCAGTGTGTGGCTGGGCCGGCCGGCTTTGACCATCGCCAATTTGGGCTTGATACTGGCTTACTTGGCCATGAGCTTACAACTACGCTATTGGCGTTCGGGCAAGACCGATATCTCTATATGGTTGGTTGTGATGGTGATTGTTTACACCGTTTTGCTAGAGACCTTTCGCCACAACTTTCACTACACTGCACGACTTTACTTGATCCACTCGGTCATGACGGTGATCACGGGTTACTTATTCTGGTCTGCTATCCAGTATTACCGCACCAACCGATCGAAACAACTGATCCTGCTTATCTCGACATTTGCCATTGAGTTTTTATGCGCCTCTTCTCGCCACATTATGTCACTGATTAAACCTGAAGCGACCGACGCACCCGTGACGCTTTACGAAGAACCCATCGAAATGATCGTGATCCGATGGGTGTGGTTGTTAGCCAACGCCATGAGTTACATGACAGTCATGACTTTTGAGCTTGAAAAGACACTCAACAAAAACGAAACCTTAAAGGTGCTTGTTCAAGAAAAGACCCTGCTTCTAAACGCACTATCGCGAATCAACCGCAGCAACAACTCAGCGGCCATCGGAAGAAGCCTTTCGCACGAGTTAAGACAACCGTTGACCACACTATTGCTCGCATCAAAAAACTTGCAAATGCAATTGCAATCCAATGATCTTTCTCATTTATCGGAGCAAGTAGATTTTCTTTATCGAGAAAGTGAACGCAGCGCGAGTTTGATCAACCAGCTTGAAAATTTATTTACCAGCCCAAAATTCTTAGCTTCGTCAGTAGCCTTGGGATCACCAATACAGCACGCCATCGCGACCCTCAAGCCACGACTGAACGCTGAAGATGTCAGCCTAACGCTGCAAGGCGATACAAGCTTGATTGTGGCTGGTGAATCCCATCAACTGGAAACCATCTTCATCAATCTTATCTCCAACAGCATTAATGCACTGCATCAAAACAAACGACCCGGAAAGATCGACGTGAGTGTGTCCTCGACGGGTAACAACTGCGTCATTACTGTCAGCGACAACGGTCCCGGTATAGCCGTCAGCTTGTTGCCCAATATTTTTCAGCTGTACACCACGGGTGATGAAAAAGGCACTGGCATTGGCCTTTGGTTGTCACAACAAATCGCCCAATCAAATGGTGGCAACATAGAAGCGAGCAATAGCGACATCGCTGGTGCTTCGTTTCGCGTCAGCTTACCCATTAAAAAATAACAACATATGTCAAATGAGCCTGACACAGAAAGCAAGCTATCGGGTTTAAGCGCCGAACAACGACTCGCACTCAGTGAGCGACGTTATTTGTTGTTAGCAGAAAACGCGCGCGACGTGGTGTGGTCCATGACACCCGCTGGCGAAATCACTTACATCAGTTCGGCCATAGAAAAACTGTCCGGCATGACCCCTGAAGAGGCCATGACTAAGTCGCTTGATCAAACTTTCACGCCGCCTTCACGGGCCTTGGTGATTGATTTCTATGAGCGACTGCGTCTCGCTGTGGCCAGCGGTGAGTCGTTACCAACCTACCATGGCGACCTAGAGTATTACCGAGAAGATGGAACCACCTTTTGGACAGAGGTGTTCGCCTGTGCACTCACTGACGATCAAGGGCAATTGGTTGAAGTGCTTGGCCTCACGCATGACACCCACGAGCGCAAGCAATACGAGGACGGTCTAAAAGATGCGGCTGCGATCACTAAACGTGCTGATAACGCAAAAAGTGAGTTTTTGGCACACATTAGCGATGAAATACGCACCCCGCTGTCGACCTTGTTGTCTTGGCTTCACTTAGCCAGCGAACAAACCAAAGACCAAGACCAGTCCGAATTAATCGATAAAGCACAACACGCAGGACAACTTTTGCTCGGCATCATCAATGACTTACTCGATTTATCTCGCCTCGAAAAAAACACCCTGACCCTTGACCAAAAGCCTTTCAGCCTTCAAGCAGTGTTGACCCAAGTTGAAGACTTAATGCGGCCACTCTGTGAGCGCCAATCAACGGTCTATGAAAGCGCGTTGACTAACAATATTCCCGTTGACTTGATCGGCGACCCCACCCGATTGGCGCAAGCACTGTTAAATCTCACGAGTAACGCTGTCAAATTCACCGCGCACGGCGAGGTCTCTGTTTGGGTTGAAGCCATCGAGCAAAACGACTCCTCACTGTGGCTACGATTTAACGTCCGCGACACCGGTCTGGTCATCGCACCCAACAGGCATACCCATTTATTCAATAACCCGTTTCAAATACCCGATTCGCCCTCTACCCAAATCTCTGGTACAGGTTTGGGGCTATCGATTACCAAACGTTTGGCCAAATTAATGCACGGCACCGTTGGGTTTAACGCTGAGCTCGATCAAGGCTCGACATTTTGGTTTACCGCACAGGTC
>Ga0335398_10007447_pt1 | contig 13376 bp, 8 predicted proteins | sample BON03_FD_205742 | JGI IMG/M metagenome (GOLD analysis project Ga0335398, IMG submission 205742) | Freshwater microbial communities from Lake Bonney liftoff mats and glacier meltwater in Antarctica - BON-03 (spades assembly) (version 2) | ecosystem: Environmental > Aquatic > Freshwater > Ice >... | reverse complement strand
AAAGAATATTTCGTGAAGCTGTGGTAACTAGTTTGTCATGCATTGGCATTTGAACAGTAACAACCGTATTGTGCCAAAAATCATTTTTGATAAATGGCTTTGTGGTGTATGCACCGCGAGACAATTGAAATTGTTCTTGTTCTTCGTCACAACCCAAATTCTTGCATGCAACGGAGTCGCTGATGAAGTAGGTCACGTATAGCCAATAATCTTGTTTGTAATCTCCTGTAATAAAAATGCTGGGAGTCCACTTAATTGTGCCAGCTTTGAGATCATATGGGCCGTTTGTCTCGCATTTGTCAGGACAGTTTTTCTGTGTGTCAAAATCCTGTGGGTACTTGTAAAACATATTGCAACACGATGTGTCATGCACAGGCCCATTATTGTAGATTTTTCCAAACGGAACAACAATGCCATCCAAAATATGCGGGTTTCTCTTGTGGGTGGCAAGAATGTTGTTGGGATCCACTTTGTTTTCACACATGTCATACGAGTATTGGATGTTTGAGATTGGCACCAATGTCTCATATTGCATGTCGACTGGGTTAGATGCTGTGTAAAAATGTACTGTATCGTCGACACTCTCCAGAACACCCACTGACAACACATCTGCACTGGAGATGGCAGTTTCCTTCAGTTCTGTCAGGAAAACATTTTGTGGAATTTGAGATGTGTCAAGACTTTCTTCGAAAGTTTGGGGAATAATCCGGACGATTTTTTCATTGTAGAGTGCCAAGGTATCAGGTGATTTCTTGTAAACCCGAGCAACAATACCACACACACAATCGCGCACTGATGTCAGGTCCATGTCCTTTGAAATTGCACACGCGATATTCGGTCGTAGAGTTTTCTTGTTGAGCACATTGTTGGGCAGATTGTTGTACTGCGTGTGACACAACTACAGCATGTCTGAAACGGCGGGGTTGCTGATACTGCCATACGCAATTTTCTTGGTAAGCTTATTGGTGTGTACTGAACGTACATTTTGCTCGTGGCCAGTGTCAGATTTGTACATGGACAACATGCTTCCATCACGCACTGCATTGATGTCCTGCTGCGAAATCATATACTTGTCTGCAATGTCGTCTACCGTGTACATGCAGGGCAGATTTTGATGACCGAGACTGGTTTTGAGATCACACCGAGAATATCCAGAAAGAATTGCCACGTTATCTCGACCGGGAAATTCAATCTGTCCTGGTTTACACGATTTCGATTTTCCCGCGCAAAGAGGAGGGTCCAGCAAGAAACCACCGCTGGATTTCCATGCATTGTTGCTTGTCATGAACATTGTTGCAAAATTGTTGATGTTGAAGTCATTGATGCCGAGTTTGTTGTGGACCATTGTGTCTGTAAAAAAGCAAGCAAGTGTCTGCTTGGTTGCGACGGTGGAAATGCTGGTGGGTGACATTGCATTTATTTTGTGCTTTTTCGAACCACATGTGATCCAGTCGGACTCATCCGCAGTCAGCAGCTTTGAAGACATGAAAACATTCATTCGTAAATCATGTCTGGATTCATCTTTGAGTTTTTCGAGAACAATGGAAGGAGTGATGTCGACAGACATGCCTGGTTTCCAATTGTGAGGAAGGGGGACATTCTTGACATACCCAATACCATTTTCACCATTTACGTAGTTGACTTGAGAGCCTGATTCCACGAGACTCAACCCAATATGAGGTGACGGGACTATGTATGAAAATACACTGCCAGGGAGGAAATTGATTGTAACGTCTTTTGCGGGATACACTTGTGTTTTGATATGTTGTCACAAATTCATCAAAACCATGTTTTCGTCGCAATTGTATTTGGTACATGCTTCGGATTCACCAACGACGAAAAAATTGTACACCCAGAAGTCTTGATTTTCGGGTGGCACTGGCTTATTTGTGAAAGGAGTCCACCATAGTGTGTTGTCATACATGCTGTTTTTGTTAGGATTGTTTGATTTTTCCAGACAATCAGGCATCCATTTGTTGTCGTAATAACAAGACGTGCAACATCCCTCTCCGTTCAAAAGGACAATGTTTCCATCCAGAATATGCTTATTTTCATAGTTGTGGACACCAATATTGTCGGGATCCTCTTCATCTGTGCAGAATGAGTACGTGCTCGTGGCAGTGCCCGGTAGTTTTTTGCCACAGAGTATCCAATTCCAGTCGACCGAGCTGTCGTCGACATCGAGTTTTATCGAAGAGATAAAATTGACAAGGTACACATCATCCCCTGCGTGCACCTGCGATAAATCAATAGATTTTATTTGCAATTGAAGCTTGCTTGTTAACACAGATCCTAGAACCCACTGTTTTACAACAGTCATTTGTTCGCTGAAACCAGGAGGCGAGGGTCCCATGTATCCGGGCCTCTGTAAAAGTGAGATCCTATCATTATCAATGTGATTCAAAAAATATTTTTTGATTTCGGGTGTGGTGTAGACACTCAGACCCCCGCAATCTAAGGTGCACAGATCGTTGACCAGCGTACACAATCTCGCTTGGTCTTGATAAGATACTGGTGTGTCAACCCAATTGGGCTGTACGTTTGTTTGATATTGCAAGAGACCGAGATTGCTCTTGTAAAGACTGTGGGTGTCTAACTCTTCGGTGTCAAAACAACCTGCAACGCTGGTGGAACCAGGTCTTGCTCTATATCCATTTTTGCATGCTGTACACAAATCGATACTTGAGATTGTGTCCTTGAATGTTCCAGCAGGGCACATTGTACATGTATTGTCTGTGTGTTTGAAAAACCCTTTATCACACAAGCACTCTTTCACGGATGTACTTCCCGAAAATGATACTGCGTTCAACAGACACAAGTTGCAACCTCCTCCGCGCTCATAGATCTGATCTTTCTGTGAAAGCTCAATCTGATCGCCCATTTTGTATGAGTTCATAGGACAGAGATCGCACCAATCCAGCCAGGAAAGCCACTGTCCCGGGCCACACGACGGCAAGACAGTACGACCCATGTCGTCAATGTCCCACGCCAACAGTGGCATGAGGTTGCCACCGTATGCTGTCTCTGTATCAAACAACATCATATTTGCCCCATAATCAATACGGAAATTCCGGATTTGCGGGTTGATTTTGTAATTGATGGAATCGAGTCCCTCAGAGTGCAGAGGATACGACAAGCGTGTGTAGAGATCGTGGATTACGTTGTCTTGCAAAATCAGCGGCCATGAATATGCATGCTTGTACAGGCTCGATGTTTTGGGCTTTTTTGGCTCCGGGTTGCACAAGCAGCATTTTTGACTGGCCTCTTGTCTGATGGTCTGCCACGCGATGTCGAATTCTGGATTGTATCTGGCATTTTTTGGAGCATCAGCGCAAAAGTCCCACCATTCCCATCCATACATCCACTGGGCTGTGTCCAAGACATGATCTCGGGGAATCGACAGCCAATCATCAACCCTACGCGGCCCGCGCATATCAAGGTTGTTGACTAGATCCTTGCTCTCACGCATTCTGATACTTCTCTTTGTACAGCTGACGACCCCCACTTTCGGGGCGTTTGTGTTGCTGTTACCAATGGATAGCTTCAGAATTTTTGTGACATTGATTTCCCATGTTTCATCATCAAAACATTTGTTAATTTCCCGAGGAGACTGCTTGGTCTTGGTTGCGTCTACCAAAGTATGCTTTGCAGAGAATGAAGGTACTGTTTCAGTCATGAACGTGTTGATGGTATTTACTATATTCTTAGATTGCAAGCTATTGTTGTCCTGGACATTTGTCTTGAATGAAGACGCTGTTTTAAGAGTCTTTTCGACGTCTTTTCCTGCAAACGTCACTCGAATATCAAAGCTCGACAGAGGAGGTGTATTGGATTCTAAGAGACGTCGCCGTCTGATATCAGATTGGACCGCAAGAATCGTTGTGACATCAACGGTAACAGTTGTAGGATCCACATCGGCTCCTTCCGCGAACTTGGCAGCAATCGCGTTCTGATTTTCTATGATGTCTGCCGCGGTTGCTGCAATATTCATAGACATGACTAGTTCCACAGTGGGATTGTATACTACCCCCACATTCTTGTCATACGAAAGCAGCATGGTAGTAATCGTGTTTTGTGCCAAGTCCAAGATTGAGTTGATTTTCTCGTTTTCGAGCTGGGCCTTACTCCAAGGGACAGTAGGAGCAAAAGGAACTCGGATACAACCACAGTAAATTGATGCAGGAGAAGAACAACCTGAATTCGCGTTACAGGAATGGCTTCCTTTGCATATTGCGACTCGCCCAAGAGATTTTGTGTCCACAAACCAGCGCGCTTGTGCACAGATTCTTTGTCAGAATCGCTATACCCTCGCGCTGTTAACGGCATAATGGAGTTTTGAGTAAAGTCAATTCTACGTTGTGTGAAATCCCGTCTACTGATGCAGCCGAAATTCAGTTTAATGGTTTAGTATGGACACAGATTCAAAAGTGCAGGTGAGGTGACGAGCTTAGAAATGGTTCCCAGCGTAGAATCGGTGTTGGGTTCGACGCTGTATGCACCTCCATTGTTGATAAGTGCTTGAACGGCAGCCAGCTTTTCCAGATTGATAATGTGTAGTGTAGCCATGTCTTCTACCGCTAGTGTATACTCTTTTGCGAACTCCTTTTCAAACGCAACAGTAGATCCCTTGAACAACAACGTCATCACGTTGGATTCTTTCGTCGAAACGTCTCGTACTAGTGCTTCTGAAGTTGTGGAAAAGTTGAGAGATTTGAGTAGCCCTGTCTCAAACTCGTTTTCATTGCCTGCTAGGCCCAGGAAGATGTCAATATCCATAATGTCACCAATGCCTCCTACCACCTGTGTTTCTGTGCACATGGAGATGATACTTGTTGCAGTCAACTTTGTTTGTGTTTGTAGTGTCGTCATCAGAGTCGAATTATCATTGTTATTTTTTATGATAATCATAAAGTCAATGAAGAGAGATTCAGATGTCAGCAGATCTTCTTCAATGATTTTATTCTTGTCCCAAATCTTATCAGGGAGAGGGATTGTTAAAGTAACAGTACCACCTGGACCAATTGCACTTGTTCCGTATGACAGTGCGACACATATGGGGTCTCGTAACCCACACCACGAATTTTTGTTGATTGTTGAATCAATAGTTTCTTTATTGTCACCCGAGTAGAAGCTCATGCACGGGTACGTTTTTCCAGTTTGTTGTGTCCGTAATAACCCTGTGCTGACCCACAACAGAAGAAAGCGAAATAACAGTAGTTGGGTCGTCTGCATAGACAGTACTGGGGACAATCACTGTAATCGTGGCAAATTTCGTCGTATTTTCCGAACAACAGTCTTTAATTTCGCGCAAGACAACAGAGACGTCTTGTATGAAAGAACCCGCTGCAGTCGTGGGACTCGAAGTGGAGAAGAAATACGATTCAGTAATGTCTACAGTCAGGATAGATTGCGAATGCGCCACACTGATCCTGTTACTCCTCATGCCCTTGACATGCAGCATGCCAATGAAAAACCTCAGACTCTTTCACATAGGAATCTGCGTCACAATTGCTCCCTTTGTCTGTATATCTTCGACAGCAAGGAACAGATTCACGTCTTTATATCCATTGTTTTTTGCGGGATCAAGAACTGACTTTGAGCGAGGCATGTTTTTGAAAGATCCCGTTGTAAAGTCTACAGGACTTTTCAGGATATCAATTGAATTATTAAGCGGCAGTGTGTTTGGCATCAAACGCGATTGTTGTAACGCGATCTCGGAAGTGAACACAGACCCTGTAACAAATGTTCCAAACTCCAACACAGTTGTGTATCTATTTTCGAAACGATTCAAACAACATACTGTATTTTCTTGATCCTGCACAATACTGCCTGTTCCTATCGGTAAGCATGGAAACTCGTCAGAATTGAATGAAGCAGCTTCCAACGCAGTAACAAGGGGAACCACATTGGGAATGTACAGGATGTCAATTACGTTGTCGTCATCTGTACTATACCGGACGCGGACATTCAGCATTTCTTCTAATGAATCGTATGTCACAGACAGGATGCTCGAAGAGGATGTCGACACTGCTAATGGCTCGGTAGAACCACCTGAGGTCATTACTTTGACAGAAAAATCGGGCGTTTCGTTACAAACTCCTCCACTATTACAGTCTGAGTTGCTTGTACAAGTTCTTGATTTGTAGTTACTACATTTGTGTGTGTTATGTACTATGTACATCGGGCTGTCACCGGGCGAATTGTAATTGTCCAAGGAGTCCAGAGTCGTGGTGAATTCTGTGTAATTATCGAAAATCAAAGATTTCGAAATCAATTGCAAATTCACATACTTGGTGGCAACTCGAATCACAATTCGCCAAATTTTCCGACTGGTGAAAACGCCCGTCGTAATGACATTTGTGTCTTCATCAATGACATACTCTTTCACTCCTTCTTCCAGAAGAGCAATGTCAACATCAGGATACTCAACGCCAGTGTAGATGTACGAATTATTGATTAAGATTTGCATGATATTCCTCCGCAACACAACCATCATCTCCCGGTCTGATTGTGCGTTTCCAGCAGTGCTTGCTGTGATGTTCATGATAATTTCTATGCCACTTTCGTAACACAAGGACCCATTGTGTTTGCCCACAAAAAAATCAGGGTCGCATTCGCACGAGTATCCTATTCCATTAGTGGGTTCAATACAAAACGCATTCTTGTCGCATTCTGACAATCCAGCAACACATTCATCGAGTGGTGTTTGTACACACGAGTCTTTGAACTCGAAATACGTATCAGGGGGGAAAAACTTGCAAGTGCTTATAGCGTAGAAAAAGTCCTTTGCTACTGATGTCTCAACAAGCGGACTGTATAATTCCCCTATGATTACCATGTTTATCTCAGTACACTGTTCTGCAATAGGAAGCGAATCGCTACCAAGTAGTAAAACAAGTTGACGCCCACCCACCACACTCGCATTGTTTTGCCACTCAATCTGTTGTCCAATTGAATTGCTCAGTGTTCGTCTCGCGTTTGTGCACATGTATGGCGCTGAAATATTACACGCATTACATTTGGTTGTATTAATTCCTTCGCATTGTTCACCAGGTTCCAAAATCCCATTTCCACATATTCTTTGCCCCGAAACTGTGTGTTTGGCTATGAAAAGTGACAAAATCACTCCCAAGTAAAGAACTCTCTTTCTTAGATACATTGCTCACCTCCTGAAATACTTGGTATATATATAAATTTCTTCAATAAATTCCCTTTAAATAAATTTTTTCATTTTTGCACTTTAAAGTGTAGTATTGAATACAATATACAAGTTTATCAAACTCAATATGTTGTACGAAAAAACATAACTATTTTCTCAAAACAGATCAATGCATTGCATCGATTGCACAGATTCGAGAATTCAACTGGAAATGAATACGTCATGTGTTTATTGAATTTGAATATATAAAGACACTGATACCTCAAATCTAAAAAGATTCGAGCGAGAGAGCTTCAAGCAAAGCTACTAAACTATTTCTTAGGAAGTAATAAAAGCAACATCAATCAATGTTGATAAAAAATCAATGGCAGAAATAATATATCATGAATCGTGCAAGCTGTATATTCACCGGGGAAATATTAAATAAGAACTATATAATTTTTTGCAAGAAACTTGGGGAGAATATAAGATGCACGTCTAACAACTACATAGTTTCGTGACATGGACGTGTATGACAAGACTGAGGTTGTTTCGCAGCTGCTGATAAATATAAAACAAAATCTAGACGACTATGAACAAAAGTCCAAGAAGAAGGCCACGAAAAACAAGAAATACATTGAAAACCTTCATTCCAAGTACCTGCTCCATGTGAAAATCATCGAGGACATTGACAACACGTATAGCGAGATCAGATTCATTTTCCAGAAAAATCACCACAGTTGACGCTACATATTTGTGCTTTGAATAAAAATCTTAAATACTTATTTGTACTTTTATACTGCTATTTACACCAAAACGGAACAGAGTGTTCATAAACGTTCAAAGGCGAGAGTTGGGGAAAAAAATTACACTGGTATTGTCAAAGATGTGTTGTATATAAACAGTCGTTTTTTCAGGGCATAATGAAGTATCTCGTCGTCTTCATTGTGATTTTCTCGGGTATATCAAGTGTTTTTTCGATAGACATGTGCACCGAGACCAGTCTTGACCCGTGTACTTGTCCCAGTGGGTCCGAGCAAATAAAGTCAAGCAATAATGTTTTTGTGTGTGAACTCTGCGAAGCTGGGAAGTTCCAGGCGGAAGTTGGCAGCGGACCGTGTTCTTTCTGCACTGGAAAAACAAAATCAAGCATTGTAGACATAAAGTGTACAGACTGTGTTGACTCCTTCATAACGTCGAGATACAACCATAAGATATGCCTTCCCTGTCCGTGGAGCATAAAAGAAATCAATTACATAAACCTGCAGCATTTCAAAGCAGTCAGTACTAGAATTCCATACAATTCCACAAAATTCTACATTGACAGAGACACATGCACCACGTCGTCCGGACCCATGATTAGAATATACGATTTCTTGTCACAAAAAACTGAATGTTCGATTGGCCAATACTCGGAAAAACAAGAAGACGATACTAAAAACACAGTGTGTGTGAATTGCCCGTTTTTGAAATTCAATAGAGATGTCAGCGCAGAGAGTTTGTGTGTGAACATAACAGAATGCACTCGTGGTACCACTGATGTCTCTCTGTCCCTTTTGGTTGCGGAAGCGCGACATGAAGATACTAATTGTCACAACGATATTGACGCTCTAGAGATCAATGCTGGAATTTATCCGATACTAGTAGACAATGTATTTTTCCAATTCGACCAGCACCGTAATTCTCTGATTGTAGGATATAAGAAATGTGTGCAAGAGACACCGTTCATTAATTGTGATATTGCCGAGTCTTGCGTCGACTCCTTCGTGATATCCTGGGAAACTGGAAATATTCTACTGGGTGAGCTGGGTTGTCAAAAGGTGTGCAGTGCTGGATTCTCGCTGGTACAGTCGACATGCCAAGAATGCCAGCCAGGAACAAGTAAAATGTTTTCAGGAAATGCTGGGTGCACAGACTGTGAGGCCGGAAAATATAATACTGTATCTAAAAGTGTTTTTTGCCAAGAATGTCCCGATTCGCATTTCTCAAAAACAACTACATTGTGTGCGCCTTGTTGCCAGACAAACACAAATTACGTTGCGGGATCGGATTGCCATCAGCCTGACCATTACATTTCCAAAAACATGTGTCTTCAGAACAAAAACGCCATCAATGTCATCCAATGCGACCAGAGCACAGCGGCTCCAGCACAGCATCTTACAGACTTTCAATGGACTGTTGAAGGAATAGAGTACTGTAAAAGATTTGCTCCCAGTGCAGTCACCTGCAGTACGGAATCTTACTATGACGGCACATAGTGTACAAAATGCCTCACGCATGACTCTCCTCTCAAAATGAAATATTTCAATAGAATGTGTGGTAACACCCAAGCGGGGGTTTACATGGCAAGCATATGTTCCAATAACCTGAATACCATGTGTGTGAGTTGCCCTAATTATGCAAACCTCATCATGGTGCTCGATACACTTAACATTCCAAATGACAACGTGACTGAAATCGCACAATGCAAGTATAAGTGCAAAAATCGCGATGGCATATTTTACGTCAAAACACTTAGCCAGACTGCTGACATGTTACAGATGTCGGTACCTGATTTGAAACAAATTTTGAGCATCAAATGGGCAAACTCAATGTGCGTCAAAAGCACAGCGGACTCGAGGCTGTTGTGCATGACACGGAATATGCAACTTGTCGACACCCGGGACGTTTATCCACAGATACAGTGTGTGCCGGTCGAACTGAGTTGCCTATCAAAAAATGGGGTGCTTGTGAATAATTTGAACGTGGGCACAATAGAGTGTCATTGTAGATCAGGGTTTTATGGAAGATATAACACAAATCATTCTAACACGCTGATAAAGTGTGAAACATGTCCACCATACATGACTTCGATTACTGGCACGAAAGACCGTAATGCCTGTTTTTGTCAGTCTGGATATTATCAAGCCGAAACTTCGCAGAATTCCGACATTTGTTTGAAATGCGGATAAGATGGGGTTTCCCACTACTGCCCAGGTGGTCTAGACCTTGTGACGTTTGACTCAAGTGGAATTGTGAATTCGGAAGAAAAAGAAAATGAACTTGCGGAGAAATACAGACTCGGTAGACATAGACTACCTTGTCTGACTTACACGAGTGTTAGAACAGACATTGCAAAAAACAAGATGGAATGTGTCCCAATAAACAATGTGAAATTTGACACCAAGACCCGCGCCTACATCCAGTGTGATGTGCAACCCTATACGTCTGCAATTTTCACAAAGTGGCTTCCATCAGTCGATGAAATACCATGCCATCAGCAATGTGTCGTTCCCAGTACAACAAAAAACTCTGATGGGAACTGTAGGTGTGATAGCAATGCGGGGTACAGATTTCACAATCAGAGTCAAACTTGTCAATGTAAACCAGGATATTTTTTTCTCGACAACGTTTGCACAATCTGTCCACAGAATTCGTACTGTCCTGGAGGAAGAGCAAGAAATATACTGTGCAGGGGAGATTCATCGTCAGAAATCGGGTCTGAAAGAGTTGATCAGTGCTACTGTTTTGATGGATTTGCAAAGGAATCGCAGTTCGCGATGTGTTTAATGTGCAAAGTCCGTTTCAAGTGTTACCGGTCGATTTCAAACCAGTGCACACTGAACGAGCAATGTTTTCAGAGGAAATTATACAAGCCTATCGGTTATGAAGCAGGCACCTACTGGTTTTCACAAAACTCACAAGACATCTGTCGGGTTTTCAAATATGGGGTAAAAACTCAGTTTCTTTACACCAATGTAGTTCAATACGATTCGCCCAATGTCAAATTCGAAGTGATGAATCGTGCGCTTTCATACACACTTAGTACTAGTGTATACTCTGTTTTCACAATACGAGCACAGACGCATATTGTGCAAATCGTCGGGTTTATTTCGCACTTGGAGTTCATGTGTCCGAATGCGTACGTGTTTTCCCGTCGCAACACGAGCAATGTCGATGATATGCAAGTGTCGTGCGTCAATAGTACATTTCTTTTCCCTCAACAAAACGTTTTCCTCATAAACCCGACAGACAACGTGTTGAGTGTGGACATCATTCGTTTCGGAATCATGGCATCGCGTTCATACAAGCATCCATATCTGAATTTATTGAGAACTGAGAACCATCTCACGTGGCACGTTTTTTTTACGTGTATGAAACCATTCGATAGTTCCATAAACAACGTTGCTACTGCCCTGGTCTCTGAAATGGGGGAAACCTGCACGGCATGTGAAACAGGACAAGATCAAGCATTCATGCAGTTGACATTGATAGCCAATTACAAACTCTCTAAGCAAAGTGCCTCTGTGCAACATATACTACAAACGTTACATGTAACAATGGACACGGCAACGCAATACGTGTGGAACGGTAAACCAAATTCTCGCAGCATTGCGCTTCTGCAGATATCTTACCAGTCCATCAGTCAAAAGAAAAACGAGATCAACATTCGAGTTGTTTCAACGAATCTCGATAGCGGACACAAAGAATTCAGTGACCAGAAAAAACTGACTTACACATTGTCGCAGTTTGACAATCAACAGCGAATCATATTCGGACTGCATGTGCCAATCGCGGGTTATAAAATGGACTACAATAAGATTGTGTTTGCGGGAGTTTGCCAACAAGAAATCGTTGACGAACTTACGTTGCTCGTGTTCAACTTACATGATGACATAGTATCATCCGTTTCGCTTACAAATTGCGATGGTTGTTGCGATTCTGAAAACACATTCGAAAACTCTGCAGCGTTTTATGACGTCGCTTTCAATACGCTATTTATTAGCACTGCGAAAATGATATACTATACGTATTTCTCTACTACTGCCTCGGTGTCCACAGACCTGCGAAAGCTAGATCCGGATTTCACAGGTATCTACAGAAACGTTTTTTTCATGTCTCAAACAGTGATCAAGTCTCCGCAAAATCCAGTTTTTTCAAACAATGCTCTGGCTTTGCAATGTCTCCCTGGACCCATTATATTTTTTGTCCTACAGAAGAGCGATCCTCAATTCTGCAGTTCGTCCATACAATACTGTTTCTCGTTTGAAACCATCCCGAGCGACGTCAATATGGGCACATTGACCGCAACAACAAACACACAACATGTGCAGTATTTTAGTAGTTCGTTTGTGTTGCGAGAACTGAAATTGGAAAGAGACAGTTGGCATTTCCCTGGCATCCAGCAAGTTGAGCCCAATGAGTTTGATTTTTCAGACTTTCATCTTGAATCGTTTTCAGTCATGAATAATCGCAAGTGGAACACGACCTCGTGGAGTGCTGCACCAGGCAGCCACAGCAGTTTAAAAGAAATACATGATTTCGACCTCGTGCTATTACATGTAGGCGAAAAATCACAATTGAGTACCCCATACGAGCTGATTGTGTCAAGAGTCCATGTTGACATGGGGTTGATTACAGCAAAGCTCCTCGCAACCTTGTTCCAAGATACTAAACTACAGCTGTTGCTTTTTTTCTATAGCGTTATTCCATTTGCAGCACACGAAACGCACGCCAACAACATTCTTGCAGAAAGTGTTGTGGGTTTGATGTATCAAGAAGGTGACATTTTCCAATTATTTCTGTACAATTTTTCTTGCTTCTCATGTAATAATGCGATCTCGGAAAGATCAGCAGCGCACCACAACTGTCCGTGCATAAAAGGAACGGCTCAGGTGTGCATTCCATGCGGATCCGAATGCAACATTAACACATATATCGCAGGCCAAGGAATATCCAATGACAAATGCGTCAAGGCAGATGTGCAGAATGTAAATAACAAACAGAAATACAACTTTTATTGTTTGCCATGCGCAGGAGGAGCTTTCTGTAGAGATGGCACGGTTTCAGGTATTTCCGCGTGTCCCCGTGAGATTCTGTATGCCGCGAATGCATACTCCAGCAGCGTCTCCGACTGTGTATGTGGTGTTGGCCATACGTTTTCGACAGTGTCAGAATTCTCAAGAGTAAACAGCACCATGCAACAAAAAACACTAAACGGAAGCAGGCTCGAGTTCAGTTCAGTGTGCAGAAACTGCAGCGAAAATGAACTGTGCACTCCAATGTACACCGCGCAACGCAGCACTCGACAATGTCCGCAAAACACATTCTACTTAGCGAGAATTCTAGAACAGCGAGAACCCCATCCTGAGGCTGCGGTCTCTTTAAGAAAAATGGTCACGTTCGTGACATGACCTAGTTCTAGAACAGAGTTTCTAGTTTAGAAGTCGTTCTATAACGACATTTTTGTTGACGTCCG
>Ga0335398_10007445_pt1 | contig 13378 bp, 8 predicted proteins | sample BON03_FD_205742 | JGI IMG/M metagenome (GOLD analysis project Ga0335398, IMG submission 205742) | Freshwater microbial communities from Lake Bonney liftoff mats and glacier meltwater in Antarctica - BON-03 (spades assembly) (version 2) | ecosystem: Environmental > Aquatic > Freshwater > Ice >... | reverse complement strand
GCAAATGGATCAACAAAGGAAACATCTACACCTAAATTGAAGTCCCGTCTGGACCCATTGACTGCAATAGAACCACGGAAATGAGCATCTAAGAATTTCTGTTACCAGAAGAATTGCAATTGTACACCCGTTAACCAACAGAATCCACCAAAAAATTTTAAAACATAACAAATATCGATTTTAAATCTTTTTTCAACTGGTCGGGTCGGACTGAAAGAGTTCAACATATAAATTTTTAAAACAGGAAGGATGGTTCGAAGAGATGGAAGAAAGTCCTTAGCGACAAGACTGGACAAGAAAAATTATTCTATTGCGGACTACTTTGAAGAAATGTGTGACAAAGTTCCTCTTAGACCTGCTTTGATTTACACTGGTTGTGAGGTTGGTAAGTTCCGCCATTCATTGCTGGTATTTTCTAACGCTGCGCAGTGCCAGAATCGATGGTAACGTTTCAACAGCTAGATTTTCGAAGTAATCAAGTTGCTCATTGGGCTGCTGATCACGGATTTGTTGCTGGTGACGTGTGCGCTTTGTATATGGAGAACCGCATCGAGTATGTTGTATTCTGGCTTGGCTTATGCAAAGCCGGCGTTTCCATTGCCTTCATCAACAACACCATTAGAAAAGGTCCATTAGTTCATTCTATTGCTATATCCAATGCGAAAATGGTGATATATGGAACCGACAGTTCAGATGCCATTGAGACTGTTTCTGGGCAACTCGAGTCTCAACATGGAATAAGTTGCTTTGCTTCAGGGTTGAGTACGGAGTTCGATGACGCTCTTGGATTGTACTCTACATCTCGTGTTGATCCATGTGTCAGGAAAGGGATTCATTTTGGATCGGTGTTTGGGTTCGTATACACTAGCGGTACGACAGGTCTCCCTAAAGCCGTACGGGTGACCCATTTGAAACAATGGTCATTTGGGGCAGGATACAGTTTTGTAGGTGTGACGTCAAGAGATGTACTATACAGCTCAGGTAAGTTTATTTTTAGAAGAAAGTAAAACGAATAAATGAGTGTAGGAATGCCTTTGTACCATTCCTCTGCAGGGGGTATCGGGACTGGATTTGTTTTGCATTACGGATGCTGCCAAGTTATCAAAAAACGATTTAGTGCATCGTCATGGCTCGAGGATGTTCGAAACTATAAAGTCACAGTGGTGCAATATATCGGAGAATTGTGCCGATATGTTAATAATCAACCAAGGAGCGCAGATGATAGAATTAACAATATTTGGTTAGCAACTGGAAACGGGCTCTCTAAAGAGATATGGTTTGATTTTCAGACAAGGTTTGAAATCAACAAGATAATAGAGTTCTATGGAAGTACTGAAGGGAACGGGGCATTCAAAAACACCGTACTCCTTGAGAACTTGAAAAAAGGAAATCTCGAAGGAATCGGATGTATCGGAAAAATCAATCCAAAACAGAAACCTCCAACACGGTTTGTCAAATACGATGTGGATGCGGATTGCTTGTTGAGAAACCAAGATGGCAAGTTGATTGATTGTGCCTTCGGAGAAGCAGGGGAATGTCTGATGCCTATTAACAGCGCAGACCCAACCTCAAGCTTTGTTGGTTACACTGATTCAAAAGCATCAAGCAAGAAACTCATTCGGGATAGCGGCATCGACTATGTTAGAACTGGTGATATGCTTTCAAGAAACAAAAAAGGATGGGTGAAATTCGTAGATCGAATTGGGGATACATTCAGGTAAGTCATGTTTGGCTCCAATACAGGTTTTTTCTAATCGTACAATATATAGATGGAGAGGAGAAAACGTGTCTACAAATGAAGTTGCAAGTGAACTCTCCAAATGCGAATTTGTTGCTGAAGTGAACGTGTATGGAGTCCAAGTGCCGCATGTGGAAGGCAGAGCTGGCATGGCCGCAGTAGTGTTTAAGGATGGAGTAGTATCAGTAGAAGCGCAGCTGGCCGGACTGCTCAAGCACGCACAAAGTTGTTTACCTACGTATGCTATCCCCGTGTTCATTCGAGTTCAACAGACCACCCGCACCACTGGTACTTTCAAACATCAGAAAGTCCTATTGCGAAACGAAGGAATTGATCCAAATAAAGTGTCCGATTTGCTTGTTTGGCTTGATCCCGTCACCAAGTCCAACTACGTTCAATTCACCATCAAGGAATTTCAGGGACTCTCCTCTATTTCAAAGCTGTAATGAATAGAACAAATTATTAAAATTGAATCGTTATCCCATTGCTAATGTTTGTTTCCCAAATAGATCCATAGTGAGCATTCCTAAAAAGGCAGGAATTGATTTACAAGTGGTGTAATATGCCATTGTATTCTCATCTAAAGAACAGCTGTACTCGGTAGGCACTAAAACAGGTTTTTCTCCAGGTTCTTGGCTCCACTTAAACACCAATTCATCATCTGGGTTCTCTGCATAGATAGACTTGACAACAAGAGTCGTGGATTTCATATTGATCTCCACTCCTGTCACCAAATATACTGCTTCCTTAAACTTCTTGATGCTTTCACGAAATACAGCTTTCAATCTTTCGTATCGAATAGTGGCATCTTCGCCTCCCATTGGCGAGCTTGAATTTGGGTTCTTCTTGAGTAGTGCGATCTCTCGACGCAACTCATCCACTAGTTTCGTTTCAGCTGCTATCTCGGGATTCATTTTTAGATGCACAATTTTCGTCTTTTCTGGGTTGAATCCACCTACAGCTACATGGTGCTCGAGTTCCGCTACACGATCCATCAACTTTTCTTTGTTTCCTTGCAGTTTATCGTTTTCAGATTGAAGCTTCTCCACTGTCGATGTCAGAGAAAAAAGTTCCTTTTGAACCTCCTCCATTCGCCCTGACGTATTCACAGACAGGGAATACTCCTGCGAATGAAGCTGCTCTATCTTGGCATTCGCTTCACTGAGGTTGCGTCGCAGTTCTGCTACCAGCAACGTGTGGGACTTCTCGAGATCTGCATTTTCTGCCTGCTGAGACTTGGACATAGTGGCAAATGGTTCTTTATGGATTTGGTCGATGGCCCTTAAAAGACTGTCGCAATGCTTCTGAAGGTATTCATTTTGATCAGCAACTTGCTGTTTCTGAGATACAACGGTAGTGTACTTTTCATCTAGCTCCTGTAAATTCCTTCGAGCTTCTTTCAAATGTTCAGAGGCCCGCGATGCTTCCATACGCGAGGTATTGATCATGACTTGTAACTGGCCTTGCTTAGAAGTGAAATCAGCCTCCATATCTTTGAACTTCCTTAATACCGTAAGAACTTGCAACGGATTGAAAGTCGATGATACTCCCAATTCCTCATTAACAATATCATGAAAAACCGATTGCCATTCTTTTCTCTCGGCTATCAACGCATTGCATTCTGTTTCTGTTCCGAGCAGTCGATCACGTTGATCCGTCAATGTCGATATTCGTCGCTGCAATAAACCAACTTGGGTGGCTGATTCTCTTGATGATTCCAATGCCAGTCGCTTGGTATTCAATTGAGATTCTAATCGCCGCCCGTTCACGGATGCCACTCCTAGTTCTCTTTCCAACTCGGCAGCGCGTCCTAGACAAGCCACGCCTTTGGAAGCAGCCTTCAATTGTTCTTTGAGATCAGCGTTTTCGGTTTCCAGAATCTTCATGGCTAACCGAGGTGAATCCGACGCCGCAACTTTCAAAGTAGGACGACTTTGAATCGCTGGTGCCTGCTTGCTGTGGTTCAATTCTTTCACTAAATCTAATGTTTCGTCGAGTTGATGCTCCAATTGACTGATGTTCTCACGATACACTTGCATCTCTTCTGCAGACTGGGTTTCACACTCTCGCTTCTCTTTTTCAATTCGATGCAGTCGTTGGTCGAAGTCGTGATTGGTTCTCATCAGTTCCAAATTCATCCGCTCAATTTCATCTTTGTCGAGTTGATTATCCCTCGCAAGGCGCCGGATTTTACTTTCCTTCTGCTCATTTTTAAATCTCTCGTTTCTCAATTCAGATTCCAAACGAGATTCCTAGGTAGATATATTAGCAACTCGTGTAGAATACTTGTTGGATGACTTACCCTGCGTGTGCTTGCTAACTTGTGCTCTTCCAATTCCCTAGCGAGTCTCCTCACCTCCACTTCATAGTGACTCTTTTCACCACCATCCAAATCAATCACCTCACTTCCGAACCGCTGCCTTTTCCTTCCACTCCAATCACTTTCGATGGATCGTCTGTTGGCGCCTCGAACTCCAAAGAAATGATCAGTGGTCGGAGAGGGACCTTCAAAGAAACCACTTCGATCAGTAGCTGTTATACGGGACACCCCACTGAAGGAAGGAGACGTCCTACTTTTGAATGTACTCATATCAGGAGTCTGAGGAAAACCTCGTTGCAACATCTTGTGATGGTATAGGTGGGGGACTATCCGTACATTGCAGAATTCTAACGACATGGATGCTGCTGCATTACTTTCATACTACCGTTCCAAAGTGGGCGGCATAGAAGAAGAGCGCGAGGATATGGTGCATCGCATGAGTTTAACTGAAGTGAGCCATGCCGAGTTGCATCGTGCCAAATGGGAGCTGCGTGTCCGCGAAGAGGAGATTCGTGAATTGCAGAAAGCGTTAAGTGACTCGAATGTTCATATGTTCAAAGAACGGGGAGAATCTCTCAAACTGCTCGCGGAGAACGATGAGCTCAAAATTCACGAAGTTGAAAACAGGAGAAGAATTCAACACTTGTTGGCATTGACTAACCCTGTAGCACAAGAAGTGACTTTCTTCAAAGACTGTAGGCCTATGCTTATGTCTCGAAAACTGGGTAAGAGCAAGAAAACCAACGAGGTACAAATTGTAAAGAATGAAAAACTTATGGTGGATGAAAATAATAATGGGACAGCTTCTAAAACCAAACACGGTGCCATCATGCGAACTATTTATTTACCAAACGAACAAACGGATTCATTAAGCACACGAGTAAAGTCTCTTGAGCATCTTCTTGAAGAGCATCAAAAGAACTCTAGTTCTCGAATTGAGTCCCTTGAGACGGACAAGAAGGAGAGAGAAGATGCACACAAACGGGCATTGAATATGCTCACCAAGCAAGTAGAGGCATTGGAAATGAAACTGGATTCGACTGAGAAATCTGCAAGGGTGACTACGAAGGACTTTTTGCAATTAAAGCATACAACTCAATTGGAAGAACGAAAGTTGATGGAGCAACTAGCAAAGTTAGGGTCTGAAAATGAAGATCTTAAAACACAGATTCGGAGTGTGAATGAATCTCTCGTTAAGGAGACGAATGCGATTAGAGCGTCTGTTCTTGAGGATAATAATCGCCAGCTTAAAGAGTTTCGATATCACGCCGTAAACAAGAAAGGGCGACTAAATTCTCTGCAGGAAGAACACGCAAAATTGAAGCACAATTCCGCTGAAGAGATTCGAAAGTTAAAGAAAAGTAACCAAGATCTTCGTAAGAAACTGGCAAACTTGGAAAAACGACGACAATTTGATTTTGAAGGTTTTCAAAATGACATCACCGATATGCGGAAACTGATACGTGCGTTGGAGCTGTTGGCATATGGTTCCGTCTTAAGTGAACAGAACAATAATTCCAATCATGTGGAATCCAGCCAAATATATTCCAGCAGAGCATCTGTACTTCGGAATGAACTAGATTACTTACGGGAGAAAATATCAAAACTTGAAGCCCATCAGGACGTGGAAAAGTAAGTGCAATCATATGAATGATCAAATAAACCCTCAGCTTCTACAATGACCGATCATTTCAATTAAATTAATTATATATACAAAATATTAGAGTACTGCAGTTTTGGCTTCTTCAATGTGACACCATAGTTCAGGATCTTCTTCCCCTCTGTCCACCAGCAAAGCAATCTCCTCACTGTTGGGAATATCCGATTTAACAAAGAGCGGTTGGCGAGTGCCAGAAACTGCATCCTCATGAACAATGACTGCTCGGACATCTTTCCTCTCAGGTAAGACGAACATGGTGTCGATCAATGCACTGTCCATGATAGCTCGCAGACCTCTGGCACCAGTACCACGTTCATGTGCCAACTCGGCAATCTTCCGCAGGGCATTCGGAGTCACCACAAAATCAACGTCCTGCATTGCGAATATCGTTTTAAATTGTTTCACTAATGCGTTGCGAGGTTCCGTTAACACCTGGACAAGTTGGTCCACAGATAACTGGCAAGTAGCAAGAACTTGAGAGAATCTGCCGACAAATTCAGGGATCATTCCAAACTCAACAAGGTCACGTGGTTCCATCAGCGAAAATACGTCATTTAGAGAACTGGATTTGTCTGAAGCCGCCACCATAGCATTAAACCCCATGCTTGATTTGTTGGTTCTTCTACCGATCGTCTTTTCCAATCCAGAAAAAGCTCCACCGCAAACAAACAAAATTTCACTGGTATCTATCTGCACATATTCACTTCTCACTGACTTTTGTCCCCCTTTCTTTGGAACATTCGCCACGGTACCTTCCAAAAGCTTTAACAGTGCCTGCTGAACACCCTCACCACTGACGTCACGAGTAGCCCCTGGCCCGGCACTTCTGGCCAGCTTGTCTATCTCATCAATGTATACGATACCTTTTTGAGCGAGTTCTACGTCGTAATCTGCCTCTTGATATAGTTTGTATAGAATGGCTTCTACGTCCTCTCCAATATACCCTGCTTGAGTAAGGCATGTCGCATCAAATATCACCAAAGGAACTCCTGCCAACTTTGCCAACGTCTTCGCCATAAGAGTCTTTCCAGATCCAGTAGGCCCCACAATCATCACATTCGATTTATCCAACTGGGAGACGTCAAGTTCCTTGTTCTCTGGCGCATCGCCAACAGCTCTGTTAGCAATCTCATTTTCAAGCCGAGCTTGTCGTTGTGATGCGTTGTATTGAAGGGTCTTAAAATGGTTGTGCACTGACACTGCAAGAACCTTCTTGACAGCTTCTTGTCCCACCACGTAGGAGTTTAATCCACTGAAAAGCTCACGGGGAGTTTTGATAGTGGACTCCACGATAGGAGTTTGGTCTTCGCGATTTTCCTCAAGCCACTGAGATGCAACCGCCTTAGGTGTAACCGTCTTGGTTTCAACTGATGGACCAGGAAACGACAATGACGATACCCTTTTAGTCCCAAAGCCTTTATGAGCATCCGCTCCTTGGGACGATTCTACTGGAGTCAAGGGACCCAAACTCACGAAGAACATGTCAGGAGAGCACGGACAGAATAGCATCATATCTTTGCCAGCTGTTGCGTTCATCGGCTTCAGAGGCTTGCTGCACTTGGGACAGGACAAAACAACTTTTGATGAGCTGCTGCAAAAATCTCGAGAGGCATGAGTAAAGCAAGGCCTCGCGGAGGTGCTCGGTGCACGGCTATAGCGTAGGGCCAATCTCAATGCAGACTTGAGCATCGTTGGTACGAACTTTTATGTAGTAGGAAAGTAGCGTAAACACTACATCAGTCCAATTAGTATTTAACGTTTTTTTTACGAATAACCGGTAGACCATGTGATTTTTTTTGAAAGTTTTCTGGAGACGCGTTTAGTATGTCGAAGATTGAGAAGCTTACGATTTCAGGCATACGGAGCTTTGGTCCGGGAACGGAAGCTATGATTGAGTTTGACAAGCCATTGACGGTTATTTCTGGAATGAACGGTTGCGGTAAAACGACTATCATTGAATGTCTCAAGTTCATTACGACTGGAGTTTTGCCCCAAACACAAGCAGTGGGCAGTCGTTTGTCCACGACCCTAACATGTCACATACGCCGGAAGTGAAGGCACAGATCAAGCTGTCGTTTTCTACCAGAGGCAAGAGAAAAGTGTTCGTGTCTCGCAAGATGGTTCTCAAGAAGAAGAAAGACAAACTGGAGTTCAAGCAGCTGGAGGGAGCTTTAAAAGTCCGCGAAAAAGATCCTCAGCAAGAAGTCACTCAGCAAACGATCAGTGGTAAATGCGCGGAACTAGATACAGTTATCCCGGAGATGATAGGCGTTTCTAAAGCTATTCTTGAAACTGTTATATTCTGTCACCAGGAAGACTCTGCTTGGCCTTTACAAGAATCAGCTGTTCTGAAGAAAAAATTTGATGATATTTTTGAAAGTACGCGCTACAGCAAAGCACTCGATGAAGTGAAGAAGCAGAAAAAACGATTGACAGAAGAGGCCAGACTCGCGAATACCCAGGTTCAAGTGCTATCGGTTCATCGAACACAAGCCAAAGGGTTAGAAAAGCAACTAGCAGAATGTGCTGAAAAGCTTGCTTGTATTGACCAGCAAGTGAATGAGTTAAATGAGCAACGAGACGAGAAAACGGCTAGCGTAGCTGTTCTGGTTCGTAACCTGGAAGCAGTGAGAGGCCTTAAGGGACAACGAGTGTTAGCCAAGTCCGAGTCCAAGGCGCACTCCAAGCTATACAAAGACCAAGACGCAAAACTTCGGGACAGTTGTGGTAGGTATGACAAATTGATAAAGATGAAGAGCTCCCAAATTACGGCAGTGTTACATGAGAAGAAAAATTCCTTCGAGCAACACAGTAAGAATCTCGCCAACAATCAACTTGATGCGGAAGATTTTCAAGCGTCGATTTCAAGTCTCAATCAAGATATCCGAAACTTGGAGGATCAGCAAATCACATACCAATTAAGCAAGAAGAATATAAAAGAGGAAGAGATTAAACTGCTCAAGAAACTACGGGTGCTATGTCTAGGACATGGTCTAGTATCCGAGGCGGGTGACCTAGATAGTCATATATCGGCTGCTCTTGGAGGTGGATCTTCTAGCAACTTGGAAAGAGATCGATGCGTGGAGGATATCGTTGAGTTGATGACCAAGAAGGGAAAAGATTTGGAGTCTGAATACATCGCTCTGAAAAATACCATGGATAACGAGATGGCAGATCGTCGAGAGAAAATTACTTCCATTACGTCTGACATCAAGGTAATTGCATCCAAGATGGCTTCCAATACGGCATCTATCTCAAAATTTGAACTTGGAATTCAAAAAGCGACCATGGAATTGGAGCAAGCTGATCAATTACGAAAGGAGCCTGGAAATGCTCAGACCATGGAAACCCAAATTAGAGCTAAACAAGCAGAGAGAGAATCTTTGGAGTCTCAAATGAAAGAGAGTGCAGAGCGACTTGCATCAGGTGATGTTCGAAACCAACTGGTGGTTATAGCAGCTGAAATTGTTTCAAAAGAACAAGAGGTGGCATCATTGGAAAACCAGCAGGAGGCATTGGTTATTTTGAAGAGTAAGGTGGACAACATGTTACGCGACTCGCTATCATGTTCCAAGCTGATTACCAAGTGCAATGGCGAGTTCTCGAATGTTTTAGGGTCATTCTCCGACCTCGATCCTATTCTCGAAGGAGTGAATGATTCAATGTTAGCTGTGTCGGAAAACATTGGTCAAGGATTTCTGGATGTGGATTTATCTGCTTACGTGGAACGTGTGGAGGCTGCAAGCACTGCATCGGGTCAAAGCACATCAGCGATCGTTGATTTAGAAAAATCAATTGCTGATAAACTTCGAGAATCACAAAACAAGTATCGAGATTTCCAAGATCAAAAGAAAAATTTAACGAAGGAAAAGGAAGACACTGTTCGTCGCATAACTCAACTAACAGAGAGGAAGGACAATCTGGGTGTAGACCTGTCTGAAGAAGAACAAACAAATAACGATGTTTTGGAGACGAAATTCAGGAAACTGGAAGGGAGTGTCTCTCAAATGAAGATGCAAGTCAAACTCACCAAGGAGACAACTAGCAAAGATGGTAAACACTTCTGCTCAACTTGCACACAGGAGTTAAAGGATGATTGGAAGCCTAGTGGACCACTTCCTAAGTTCTTCAACGAATCAGGATTGGTTTTGGAGGGATTCACCGTGGAAGTCAACGGTGTAAAAGAGCAATACATCTTGAACCAGAAACTCAAAGGAAAAGATTTTTTTGTTGGGAGAATATGCGGCAGGATATATTTGAAGATCAACAAGCTGAATGCCTTACGAGAAGCACTTCAGAAAGCTCAAAAGAAACGTGAAGCTTGGTTCATGAACCTTCCCAAGATTGAAGAGCATAAAAGGCTTGAAACAGAACTTCAAGAATTAAGAGCTTCATTAACTGAGATCGACGTCAAGACTCGCAGTAACAGCGTTGATGTCAAGCAAGAACTTTTAGTGACTGGTTTGCTTCAAGACCAACTCCAGAAAGTTAGTGCTTGCTGCGCGCTTGTGAAGTCAGTGTCAGCCTCTTGTGAACGAGTTCAAGAGCAAGCATTAGAAGCCCTGTTGTACGGAGAGAAGCTTCATATAGTGGATGTTTTTTCCAATCACTCAGGAGACGGTCCCAGTGTGCTGGAGTTGAGACGACAGGATCTTAAGCAAATTGTGCAAACGCAGACCAACCTGCATGCACAGCGAGACGAACTCACCCGAAAGAACAACACTCTAGTGTCTCAGTTCAATGGGCTTCAGAACGAAATCATCCGGATGGAGAGAGACAAATTCAAGATGCAAGAGTCGCTTGTGAAACAGAATGAGTTGACAAAACAAGTTTCTGAATCAAGTATCCGAGTGCGAGAACTAGGTAGAGAAAACAGAAGTCTAAACAATGAAAAAGTGGCAAAGGAAGAAAGTCTCGGCACAGTGGAGAACCAGATGGTTGAATACCAAAGTACCACCGGTGAGGAAGTTGCAGAGAAACACAATTTCAAAATCAATTTCGCCTCAGAGCTCGCGTCATTCAAGTCGAACCACGAAATGTTGACTCAAAAGATTCAAAAACTCCCTGATACAGACTTTTCAAATGATATCGCAGCCTTAAACACAAGAAGAGAACAGTTAATTCAGTCTTTAAATTCTGTGAATGAAATAATCAATGCTGGGAATAAATCAGCCGAACACCAGCAACTGGAAAAGAACGAATATGAGCAGTTTTTAGAGCTAGCCATTATGCGTACTGCGGGGCAACAACGCAAGGAGCGAATTGATGAGTTGGATGCCAAAATCGCAGCTCTTCTTCCCAACGAATCTGTTGAGGATACAGAAAATCTATTGAAAACTGAGAGCAAGAAATGTCAGGAACTCGAAAACAAGATATCAAAACGTGATGGTGAGCGATCTGCTGTCCAATCCCGGTGGAATGAAATATCGGAGGAACTCCAGGGCAAAGTGTATCGCGAGATCGACGATCGTTTGAAAGTGCAAGCAATAACCCAAAAGAGCGCCGAGCTCGCAGCTGGTGATCTAGACCGGTATTACAAAGCGCTGGATACAGCACTAATGCAATTCCACCAAATGAAAATCGAAGAAATTAACAAAAACATCAAGTCTTTATGGCAAATGATGTACCGTGGAGGCGATATTGATAAGATTGAACTGACTTCTGACAAAAGTGTTTCCGGCCGATCAAGGTCATATAACTATCGAGTGATGATGACCAAGAACGGAGTTCCACTGGATATGCGCGGTCGTTGCTCTGCTGGCCAAAAGGTACTCGCGGCATTGGTGATACGAATGGCATTGGCCGAGACTTTCTCTGCAAACTGTGGAATACTAACTCTTGATGAACCCACTACTAATTTGGACCACCAGAATAAAGTCGGGTTTGCGAATGCCCTGGCAGAAGTACTGAAACGAAGCAAGAAACAGCGCAGGTTTCAGCTTATTGTGATTACTCATGATGTTGAATTTGTCGATTTGTTGGAGGAGCAAGTCAGAAGCGCGGGACAGGAAGCCAGCTACTATGAAGTCAGAAGAGAACTTGACACTGTGTCAAACAACTTTCTTTCTAAGATTTCATGTCGATCCTAAGCAGTTTGAAAAGCAATTAAGAATTAAAATCTAGGTTCGAAGTTAATTTAGTATGCACACCTGATATTAGATTGAATTTTTGTTTCAGGTTCATCTCCTTTTCCTTCTTGATGAAAAATTGGTGCGTTGAAATCATATATCCTGAAACAGTTCATGGAAAGTTATTTAGACATGAAATCGTGCATCAATTGCGAATCACCATCGAGCGATACGAGAGAGAAGCATGGTTTATTCTTCAATTTGATATTCTGATCAATATTTCGTGGAGGATTTTCCTTGATATATTGATAAAGAACATTGCTCTGAACAAAGATACAATATACATACAATATGTATTTAGGATACATCTAGTTAAGCGCTCTAGGGTTGGGGAAATGAAAATGTCGTGATGGGATTATCTGTAGTATTCCATAAGTGGACTCCTAGTTGTGATTTCCTCAAAAATCGAATTTCTGGTTTATTCCTCAAAAAAGGAACCTAACAAATCCACAACTTCAAACAGCCAGTAACCAATACAGTACTTACACAGCAAGCTCCTATGGAAGCCGCCTATGATTGTTTCAAGAATCGCCAACTGGGGTCTCGCTGTCAATACGATGCTGAACGTACGACGGTAGAATGCTCCCAAGCGGAAGAAACATTTCGTGGACGGAGCTCCGATGATGATTTTGAGGATAGTTCATTGCCTGTAGATGGCACGTGCTACCAATCGTTACCTGGTTTTAAGGATGACGGATCTGAATGCTCATCTGACACTTCGTGCAGTCAACAAACATATGTTACACAAATACGACATGACTTGGATGAGTTGGAAGAAATGAGGATGAAACAATTCAATGGAAGTGGACATCGTTCTACCTGTTCAAACGAAGTTGATTACTCAAATGAACTTGAGGGTTACTATCGCCTGAAAAAATCGCTGCATCAGATGCTGGTTGGAATACATAATATTTCCAAGACAACGGACTTCGACGACATCCGGGAACGAATTTCAAATGGAGCAATACGTCCTGAGAGAACCTGGGAGAGCTGCTCATGTTGTGGATTCTTCCTTGAAGGCAACATGTTCCAGCTCAGCAATGATAGCATCCTTTGTTTGTTGTGCAAGATCAAATTTGAAAATCCATCAGAAACTAAGTCGGAAGATCTATTTCGTTCTGCATGTTCTTCAATTGATGATTTGGAACCGCATGATAAACGTATCTCAATACAAGAAAATCAAACCACGAGCGAGGAACTCAAAATACAACTGAAATGGAGTGATTTCAATTACAACGTAGGTACTCGCATAGAGCTAACTGATCTCCAACTTTATCTCATTGCAGTGATATGTCGGAATTTTGACAAAGAAGAAAATGTCGGTGATTTGAAGATGCTATTCGATAATTCTCCCGTCTTCAAGGGAAGCTCATCCATAATCGATGAGGATCTCGCCAAATACATGTACACATATTTCAGCAAAAACGACGAACCCAATCTGAAGGACGCAGTGTCCAGGCTGATTAATAATCATCTTCTCGACACATTCAACTGTCTCCGAACCATCCCGAAGCATCCTATCACCATTCAGG
>Ga0335398_10007444_pt1 | contig 13378 bp, 11 predicted proteins | sample BON03_FD_205742 | JGI IMG/M metagenome (GOLD analysis project Ga0335398, IMG submission 205742) | Freshwater microbial communities from Lake Bonney liftoff mats and glacier meltwater in Antarctica - BON-03 (spades assembly) (version 2) | ecosystem: Environmental > Aquatic > Freshwater > Ice >... | reverse complement strand
GGGGGCTAACCGCTTGATTCCCTCTCCAACTACAACTAGACACTTCATTATCGAAGTCCGTCCAAGGCAACATAGCTTCTGCGGGTGGTTGAATTTCCAAATACTCCAATGTGCTCTCCCTCAAGAGCTTCGATCGTTGTTGCAGATGACTTATGGGATATTTTTTCATCAGCATGACAACCTTGCGGAATCTTTCCAAGGATGAATCAATCGTAACATCGCCTTGAATTTTTTTTAAATAAGAACCCAGCGGACTAGGCTACCCTCCAGCTCGTTCATCAAATTCAGAACTAGATCCATCTTCTTGTGTGTCATAAAGCGTTTACCCTTTTTGGTGATATTGCGAATATAATCATTGCCTAGTGAAGCTGCAAAGGTTCGCCAATGTTGGAGAGTCCAATTGGAAAACGAGTACCCTTGCTTCGCCAAATGATTCGATGGTTTCAATTCCGACACCTTGAGTAGGGTCCCAACGATATACTCGTGTTCTACTTTGGCCTGCAAGATCAAATTAACTGTGGCTCCAAGTATGATTAAGTCAGAATCAAGCGCGACTATGAAAGCTTTGCTTCCTTTTTCCGGATTGTTATCTAATCGTTTTTGAATGATTCGTTGCACCCATATTACTTGAGCATCAGCTTCAAATACAGATTGTACAACTCGAATACCCAGCTTGCGTGCTTCCTCTGCCACTCTTTTCAATGAATCCACATTTCACTTGCAAGAACATTTGATAGGTTTAGAGAACTCTCGATTCAATGAAGATGCCAAACAACAGTTTTGTAAATCCAGAGAAGCAGGAAGTACCAACATGATCAACTGAAGCGCCTTGACTGGATCTGAATTCAGCCATTTATGGATGAATGAATTCACAGGTGTAAAACATCTTCTTCCATCGGACTTGATGAGATTTTGAGACAGCGAACCCTCCTTGTATTGAGTGCATTCTTGTTGTGAAAGATTAGCACACGATGGAGATGTTTTGTCCTTCAACAGAGCCATCAGTTGTTTCATTAAGCCCTTGCCTGTTTTATGGAGTTTGAAATATCCAATGGTGTAAGCTTTCAGCACTGCCTCATCTCGCCTCTTCTTCCGCTCAAGATGTTCTTCATCTTTCAAACCTATCAAGTCTGTGTTACCATCAAGAACTAAAACAATTTGCTTGCAATAAACCAAAAACGTGCTCAAGCTCTTCAAGCATAAAGTAGAAAATGTAGTGCTTTCAGCTGTTGGTGATTCCCACAGCTGTACAGGGGCATTTCCGCAAAATAGATGTTTAAAAAGCATTCCGCCATCAATGATGACCCAGTCGTTGCTTGGATTGACAAAGTTCGAAATATTTTTTGTTTCGCATCCGCAATTCACGTGGTTCATCAAGATTTTCACGCCCATGATGGATACGGAAATCGATGATCAACAGGAGACACAACAACGAGTGTGTAATTATTGATTGTTCCGAGGCTTAAAGTCAAAAGACGTTTCAATTCTGTATGGTTCCTGGTTTTACCTGAAACAATTAGAAGTTCTTAATGTATATTCTTGGCCATGCACCCAATAGTGTGGTCTATACTACCTGTCATTTAATTCAATCTAAATAATGGAATACAAGAGTTGAGATACAGCTATATTCCAATTATTATTAATATATTTCGTAGGCAAAACGATCGTCCAAGAATTTTCAAGATCATTCTTGAATCAATCTTCAATTCAATTGAAGAATCATGGTAAGCAAGTTTGAAGCTATGCACAAAACATTTATTTATTGTTATCATGGTAAAGTATTCTAGTAGTGGCTACTTCATCGAAGGCGTTTGCAAGCGACATTGCTGTCAAGTCGAGGGATGCAATTAACTTGCATCAGGAGCGACACAATGCGAATTCAGTGATTTCTCATAATGTTGTTGCTTCGGATTACCGTATGGATTTTCATCAGGCTGTTTTCTTAAAACGAGAGTATTTTTTTTTGAGAAATTCACGTTTGATGGCTTCTATCCACTTCTTCAAGTATTTTAAATGATCAGTGTTTGTTGTTTTTGAAAAATTGATTTTAAAATTTGAAATTTGGTATCAACTTAGCTTCTTCTGTCAATCGATACAAATTCAGGCAAGTTGAATTTGTTTAATGGAGTGGAATTGGGAACCAATAAATATTGTTTAACCTCATTACACAAGGGAGCGAAAGGAATACTTGTCACCGGAATCTTGTCGTTCGGTTTGGTAAATACTTCATAATTTGCACAAAAGATAAACGTGGGGTATTTGCGAAATATCAAATACTCGCTCTTTTGTGAAGAAACTAGAAACTGTGTTTAAAGAAACTCAAGAAAGTGTGTATACAGTCCGATCTACTTTTTTTACGAGCCATGGTTAAATGGATGCTATACTTGATGACTATCACAACTATCAGGTTGAATCTCTTCAGTTGCAAATCGCGGAAGTGAAGGGACGCAATTGCAATCCCAATACAAAAAAGAAAACTATTCGAAAACTCAAAAGCCAACTCAAGGCGCTCGAGTATGATTGTCGTGTATGCGCATCTGGTAATTTCCTTCCTTCCTCGAATCCCGGTTGCTTTGTTTCATTCAACGAAGACACCGAATGGATTGTAGGTACTGAAAGTATAACACTGTCAACATTCGATATGAACTCTGTAGTGCCTGAAATATCAGTTGATCCAACTGACCTGTTGCTTAGTTTTATTAATACGTGTCCAACTACCCACAAATCGTTTACAGTATCAGTGTTCGGGGGTTGTTTACCTGTGACTAATTCAGACGATGAGATATTTCAGCATGGATATTCCTGCAACGATGGAGAGATGAAATATTGTGTTACTTTTGTAGTCCGAGTAGCTCCTAGTAGGATGATGGATATCGCATTTTTGTCTAAACTACCAGAGGAAGGTGATATTGTATCAGATATTAAAGACTGGTATCCGTTGCCATCGCCCGAGCAAAACATTCCGTGTGTATTAGGGTTTCCATTAGGAGGCCATGACCCGTTTTTATGCTCTCAAGGATTTGATGGACACTTCACTCACATTTTTAGTGCAAATCGTTTTGCTATAGACCTCGAATGTCCAGATGGAACTCCTGTTCTTGCTGTAGGAGATGGTGTCGTTGTCTCAACAAAAGACAGCGAAGTCGATTCTGGTATTTCTGCGTCGAATTATTTCAAATGGAATGCAATTATAATTGAATTAGACACTGGATATTTTGTGGAGTATGTCCATATTAAGCATCGAAGTATACTAGTAAATATTGGAGAAAGAGTTTCAAAAGGGACGCTGCTGTGTTCAGCAGGTGCTGTTGGGTTTTCACCCAAACCTCATCTTCACCTGCAAGTCACCGAGACTCTTGATGACGATGCGATGACGATTCCTTTTACGATACTTTGCAAAGAAGCAAATCCAGTAGCTGGATATGAAGAAAGAAAGAGTCAGATACTCAGGGCTGGTAGATCTTATTTTTCTTAATTTCTTATTTTAAAACGGATTTGCCATTCACGACCAATCCCGGGAATTGAGGAGTCCAAGAATTATCCGGAACATTTCCTTCTTCCTGATCATATTCATCAAAATTGGATGTGTCTTCAGGTGAAGTTACTTTTGGTAGCAGTGGAGGCTTTAGAGTGTAATCCAAGAGACCTTCCCAATCGAATCCTTGAAAATATCTGTGTTTAACAATTCCTTGGATTCCGTCTTTCGTTGATCCCAGTCGTTTGGATACATTCTGATTCAACAGTTGTTTAATCATGTCCTTTGTAGATCTTCCAAAGTGACTTGGGAATTTGACATCTCCGTCAAGAATTAGTTGATATACATCCATAGGATCATCAGCGTAGAATGGAACATATCCGGCAGTCATTTCGTACGTGAGAACTCCTAGTGCCCAATAATCTACTGCTTTATCATGTCCTCGAGAAAGAATGATTTCAGGTGCAAGATAATCGGGAGTTCCACATAACGTCCATGTTTTATCCGTAACCACTTTCGCAAGACCAAAATCAACTACTTTCAAGTATCCCTTGTTGTCCAACATCAAATTCTCTGGCTTTAAATCACGATACACAATGTTTTTTGAATGTAAATGAGCAAATGCTTGCAGAACAGCAGCAGAGTAAAATTTTGATGCCTTTTCTGCAAATCTTCCCGCTTTTCGAAGGACTGTAAAGAGCTCTCCTCCTAAACAAAGTTCTAGTAGAAAGTAAACATACTTTTCATCGTAAAAGGTACTGTACAATTTCAAAATGAATGGATGATCTACCATCATCATCACCTTCCGTTCATCAAGTACATGTGCCTCCAAGGAATTATCAATGATTTGTGATTTATTCAAACACTTGAGAGCGTATGTTTCACCTGTTTGTTTATTCTTGACAATTTGAACTCTTCCAAAAGCGCCCTGGCCAAGAACAATCTCTCTTGCATGCCCATTAGAAGATGCAAATTTCTTTTCTAAGTCCTCGAATAGAATATCCTTTTGGTATTTGTATTCCTCTGAATTCTCTCCCTGGTCCTCACCTTTGTGGATAGATTCAAAATCTGCTCCTCTTTTTTGAAGCTCTTGTAATGAACCCAATAAAGAAACAAAATCCTGTCGTCCCACAGTTAAGCAGCGAACTTTTGTTTCTGCTGTTACAGTAGCACCACGTTTATCTTCAGTGAGAAGTGCTTTGTGTCCAAAATAGTCTCCAGCGGTACCAGTACCAACCTCCCCTTCTGCTTGCTTGAAGTACTTGACAACTCCTTCAATGATGATATAAAATGTATCACCCATCTCACCTTCTCGGATAATAACTGATTGGGGCGTAAAATCTTCCTCGTCAACAGCAGCGGCGAGTTTAGAGATTTCCGACGGGGTCAATCCATTCAAATCGGGAACACATTTCAAGTAATCTTCAAATTGTTGCTTTCTCAGCATTTTAAAATGAAGATGAATGGCTCTAAAATCCTGTCTGTTTATCGCCTATAGGATGCATGCTTCCTTTGCTTTGATCGTGGCAGCTCTAGGAGTGTTGTACATGAGAGATAACTCACCAAAACTAGCACCTGGCTGGATTTGTCCGTAGTTGGCAATTCCCATTCCTCCACTCATAGACATTAGAATGTCAAGAGATCCTTTTTCTACCACGAAGAACTTATCACCGTCATCCCCTTGAGTTATTGCCTCTTCATTCGTTTCAATAGAGACTTTATAGAAAGCATCAACACAATGTTCTTTTTCGTCGGCTCTCAAACCTTTGAATAGAATATTTGTGTCTACTATAGAAGTTATGATGCCACGTGCATTGTCCTCTTTAGGAAACATCTTCTTCTCGTATTCTACTTCATCAGCAGTTTCAATTTTGTTCCAGGCTTCGGCACTGACTTCTCCTCTTCTGACATTTTGCTTTTTAGAGTCATCTTGTACCGGCTGCTTTACCAGTGATGGTCTCGCAACTGATGCTGCAACATTCTCAACCGTCTTTAATGTCTCGATCTCTTGCTGTAGTTTCCCAATGAGAGCCCTTTGCTCCTCATTCTGTTGGGCCATTTCTGCTGCTTTCGCCTCATCCTCGGGAGACGTAGTCTTAGGCTTACTTGCTCCGCCACCCATTCTGCTCTCTCGCTACCCAAGGGACTATGAATCTATACAATTCAATTGCTTCGATTCCTATTGTTTTTAGTAGATTATTTTCAACGGATATGTTTTATCTCGTTGAACGGATCTATGTACAATTCATCGTATGTCCATACAAGAATCAGTGAAACACAAGCAATACACTTGGTTTGTTTATTATGGACAACGAGTTAAAACCGACTAAAACGACAAAACGAAATACATTTGTCTGTTATTAGTTAATCACAGCTTAATTTGTCTGCTATTATTAATCACAGCCATTCACAGCTTAAAAAATAAAAAAATAAAAATATTCGTCACGGGGACTTCTCGTCTAGTCTCCTACGACAATACTAACCCCGCCCTGCTGGGCTTAACTGCGAGGTGCGGATGGAGCTCGGTGTACCACCAGCGGTATGAACGAATATACGTTCCAGAAGAGCACTTGACTATTTATACCACAAGAATTTTACGAAACCACAAATTAAATTCGGCTACAAATTCGATCCTAGAATGCTTTGCCCAACGAGCCTCGTATCATCAACTCGACGTCTATGTCATCCTCGTTTTCTCTCTTCTAGCGGACCTGCTGATCCTAAAACCTTAGATTTTGCCAACATGGGTTTTAGTTACGTAGAGACGAAGTCAGTTGCATACTTTGACTACGATGCAGAAAAAGGTTGGAGTAAAGGACGTCTAGGAGGCCCTCAGGTGGATATACACATTATGAGTAACGCATTGCATTATGGTCAGGCAATATTTGATGGAATGAAGGCATTTCATAGAAAAGATGGCATGGTATCAGCATTCAACCCAAAAGAAAATTGGGAACGGTTAAAAAGTGGAGCAGAAAGACTAGGCATGCCAGTGGTCCCTGAAACTCTATTCAATGACGCATTGAATATGTTAGTTAAGGATAATATTGAATATGTCCCTCCTTATGGAACAGGTGGGTCATTCTATCTTCGACCAACTCTTTTTGGTCACGGCGCTAAACTAGGACTTGGTGTTGCACCCAAGTATACATTCGCTTTACTAGGATGCCCAGTTGGAAATTACTATAAGGGTGGATCGATCAGTCCTATTGATGCTCTTGTGGTGGATTCGGATAGAGCTGCTCCTAATGGGATGGGAAACGTGAAGGCGGCTGGAAATTATGCTGCTGATGTAAAACCAGCAGCAGATGCAGCTGCGAAAGGTTTTCCAATCGCGTTATACCTTGATGCGAAAACAAACAGCTTTGTAGAGGAATTCTCTACATCCAATTTCATTGGTATCTCCAAAGATGGAACTACTTATGTGACTCCTGATTCCCGCAGTATACTTCCATCTATTACCAATAAAATGCTTCAGCAACTTGCGATTGATAGTGGAATGAAAGTGGAAAAACGCGTGGTACCTATTGCGCAAGTAGGAGATTTTGCTGAAATCGGGGCATGTGGTACCGCAGTCATAATTTCCCCGATTCGAAGCATAACGGTAAATAGCACAAAATACGAAATGGCTCCTGAATTCCCAGTATTGACTTCCCTGTACAAGAAGCTTCGAAGTATTCAGACTGGTGACAGCGAAGACAAGCACGGATGGCATCGAGATATTTGCCAAATGAATACGTAATTTAATAATTATTTTGTGGGGTCAGTGTTGGTATTATACATCGGCTGTGGGTCCTTCCAATTTTGAATTTGAATTCACTGGCGAATGATTTCCATTGTGACGGACCCATAAAAATGAAGCAAGACCAAGATTAATAACTCCAAGCCCGGAAGTGGTTACAATAGCAGACCATGGCCATCCTGTATTTTCATCTTCTACATCATCATTTTGGGATTCCACCTGGTCATTAGAAAAGGAAGCAGTGGGAACAAATGTAGATAGTAGGCCTGTTGGAGCAAATGTCGATAATGCCGATGGAGAGCCAGTGGGCAAGGGTGTAGGTACTGACGTAGGCAAAGAAGTTGATACTATTTCAACTTTAGAGAATACAGTATACAGAGACGTGGAAGACGTAATACCAATACGGCCATCGTTAAATACCCTAGGTGAAGAAATAAATTCTCCTTTTTCGATAGAAATTCCAGCGATTGCGGAAATATCTGGCCATTGTTCCAAAAGGAGAACTTGGTTTCTAGTGCCAATCCATACCGTTTCATCTACCATCGTCATACCAGTAACATTCAAAATTTTGAAAGGCGTATCTGATACTCCGCTGTAGATGTCGAAATTGTACAAATATCCCATTAAATCAACTACAAGACCTCTGCCTTGGAAGAAAAGAACTTCATCGCGGATGCCGGCATTTGTCTCAAAGTTCCAGGCTTCGTTGCCAGTGTCTTTGTATATTTTAAAAACCTTACCACCTGAGAAAGTATCAGAAGATGTTCCGACAAGAACACCATCGCCTTCAAGAAAAGGAATATTGAATGATCTGAAATCACCAAAATCAAAAGACCAAAACAATGAACCATCTACCACAGAATAGGATTCAAGCGAATTTGTCCAGAAACAAGAAAGATAAACATTTTCCGAGTCTACCACCATTCCTGTGAGTGGCCAATCAATAGTCAAGTTTCTGGTAGCACATATAGGTTGTGACCACGTTGTTGTCCAAACTCCAATATCAAATCGATAGAGAAACGATGGGCGATCTGCCCCTCTAACAACCACAAATAAATCATTGGATGAATTTGGATTCTTCGTGACAGAAATGATTGTGTCGCCAAAATTCCAGGAACCTCCCAACACACCAGAAGCCGTATGGATCTTGTATAATATACCATCGGAGCCACCAATGAAGCAGTTGGATCCAATAACCAGAACACTGTTAACCCTTGCAGCATCACTTGCCAATGTGGTGAAATTCCAAATCAGAGTGCCGTTTTTTGAAAAGTGTGAAATATGTTGTTCATATTCAGGAACCACGACTCCTCCATCAGGAAGAATCCAAGGAGAAACAGTTGATCCTTGAGTAGATTTAATGTCCCATGAAACTTCAAAGGGCTGTGCGTATGCTGAAGAAAGGAGAACCAGCAGCAGCAGTACTATCATTGAGACCACCAGGTGCATTGCACTTCGGAAACCAGAATTTGAATGGAAATTGTCCCGCTACACTGTAGCCGTTAATAGGATATTCCCTAGATACATGCTACGTCTTTTCAGAATTTTTCGAAATCGACTCTATCAACAATCTATACGAGCCACCAGGCTCTTCTCATGATTAGATATTCATGTTTTTTTAAAAAGAATAAGCGAATGATGGCTAGTATTCAGTACTTCCAGTAGCATTTCACTTGTTCAGGTTGTTTTCAATAAATAATACTGTGGGTTCTTTGATTATCTCCTAGTAATCCCAGCATCTAAACTTCTGCCATTTTAACAGCACCCGAAGCTGCATAGTGGCCGGAAGTAAGCCTAATTCGTCTAGTGCTGCGGTACACTTGTCGCATCACACGATCTTAGATCATTTTGAATTCAGAAAAGATTGCTCCATCCTAGAGGATTGAGTGCACTATTGGTCTGACTAAGTGTCTACTATGAGTGGTTGTTGCGGGTGTTTTTGGCAGAATAGTCGTCCACATCTTTGTCGTAATAGGGGCATGAAATATTAAAGAGCCATTGATGATGAAATTTCATACTTCCCATCTTATGCGCCCCAACTGCATGATAAAGATACATGTCATTCGATGGGGGTTGAGACCGTCTCCCATTGTACTTGTAAAATCTAGATTCTGGTAGAACTTGTCGCCTGACTTGCTCGAAATGCAAGGAACGAAGAACCATGTTAAACAATTCTTGATCGGAAATAAACTTCACAGCGGCTGCATTTTCCGTTGATTTCATAAATACTTTGGTTCTTGCAGTATTTCGAAGGTATATCAAACCTGTATTAAGTGGGTATTTCGCTCCAACAAATGGCGCAAACATGCCAACAATATCAAAGTACACACCTGTCTGTTCTAGATATTCCAAAACATTTACTTTCCACACAATATCAACATCGTGTAAAACTACATTATATCCTGCATCCAATAATTCATTCGCGGTCAATAAAACGACATTGTTTATTTGGACATGCTGAATTCCTGTGGCTATCCCTGTGTACCTCTTCTCTATCTGGTAGTTGCGAGTCCAATCTGTCGACAAATGCTTGATGCCGATTCTATCTAAAAGAGCTGAGGATTCAACATCGGTGGGTACAATAAGACCAAAATCATTTATATCCAATCCAAGTAGTGATAACGAACACAACCAATTGAGCAACAGAAATAATTGCCCGTAATTCACACTAATAACAATTACAGTCTTTCGGTTACCAAACCTATTTTTGAAATAATTGACCCTTTGAGCAACCATATCACCGAAACGAAATGCTTTGACTAGTCGTGTAAACATATTCACCGTGAGGGAGCTGCACTTCAAACAACTTGGATCGGATGGACACACCCAGACATCCCTTAAAGTGTTGATTCTACCTCCGGGGTCACACATGGCTAACTCTTTCACATCTAGCGGTTTCTTTGGGAAACCTGGAGGTAGATAGTCGTCTCTTAAAAACTCTGCTTCTTTTATCTCGTTGCTTTTTTCGATTTGTACATGTGGAACCTCTTTAAATTCAGTTTTAGAGGAAGTTACCTCCAATACGGAATCAAATCCGCGAAACAAATATCCTGCTTGAAATATAACTAATGAAGAAACCAACAATGCCATTGCTAACAATAAAGGATTATTGATAGTGATGGCCATGGCTGCTCAAACGGATCAAGGTCTACTAGATACCAAAAACGTGTTAATACTTAATACCAGGTATTAGAAACGAGTTTTCGTGAACCAATCACTGAAGATGTCTACAAAGAACCACAACAAATACCGTCGAGATAAGCCATGGGATAATGAAGACATTGATCATTGGAAAGTTGAGGAGTGGAAAGCTGGAGATATGGCTACACCAATGGCAGAGGAATCTTCATTCGCCACTTTGTTTCCTGCTTATAGGGAGAAGTACCTTCAAGAAGTGTGGCCGATGGTGACGAAGACCCTTAAGAGGGAAGGAATTTCATGTGAATTAAACCTTATTGAAGGATCTATGACTGTAAGAACCACCCGTAAAACTGCGGATCCGTATCTAATCCTAAAAGCCCGAGACCTCATCAAGCTCTTGGCTCGATCAATTCCTGCTGAACAAGCTCTTAAAATATTGCAAGATGGCAATGAAGCGGATGTTATTAAAATTGGAGGGTTGGTTCGAAATAAGGATAGATTTATTAAACGCCGACAACGGTTGTTAGGACCCAACGGTCAAACCCTGAAAGCTATCGAACTCCTAACTGGCTGTTATGTATTAGTTCAAGGAAATACAGTCGCAACTATGGGGCCTTTCAAAGGTATCAAGCAAGTCCGAAATATTGTTGTGGACTGTATGAAGAATGTGCATCCGATTTACAACATCAAAGCTTTAATGATCAAAAGGGAACTGGCTAAAGATCCGGAGCTGGTACACGAGAACTGGGATCGATTTCTACCTTCTTTTAAACGTCAAAGTGGAACTAGTGCTGCAAAGAAGCCCAAAAAGAAAATTGAAAAGAAAAAGTATACACCATTTCCACCTGCCCAACAACCAAGTAAAATGGATCTTCAACTGGAAAGTGGAGAGTATTTTCTTTCTGAAGCACAACGAAAGCGGAAGAAGGACGAAGAAAAGCGTATATCTAAGAATGAATTGAACGATGCAAAGAAATCCAAACATAAAAGTGTTCTTCAACCTCCACGAGAAAAGAAAAGGAAGGTGGAAGCTGAAGCCGAGTCGGAAGATTTGAGCAAACGTGTGAAAGACAAACTTCAAAAGACCTCCAAGAACTCATCGAAGAAATCAAAATCCTACGTCCTTGATTAATTTTAAAGTTTTATTATGTATGGTTTCAGTTTCAGTTGTTTCAACGCACTAACTTCGAAGTCTCTAACAACTCTTGGAGCTCTTCACGGACAACTTCTCTAATTAATTCTTTCAGCGACATATCGGTGATTCCTGCTGCAGTGGTACTCGTCATAGCATCCTTAATACCGTGATGATTGTTTAAATTTTCCACCAAGCGATTCGTAAGAGTTTGCAATTTTGTTTCGTTTTTTTCAGGAGCTTGTGCTGGAAGCCCAGCTTTCATTCGTTTCGACTGTCGCATATCCTCAGCACGACAAGATGCCTTCACCTTGGACAGCTCCGCTTGTATAGACTCCGGATCCGCGAGAGATCCCACAGATTCTTCGGGGAAATTCAAAATGGCTCCGTTCCCCCTTAGGGTTATGGCTGCTTTGTCATAGGCACGAGCAGCCATTTGCTCGTCTTGATAGACACCTAGGTAATTCGTCTTTCCTTGGAATTTAATCTTTGCTCTCCATGATTTACTAGCCTTGTCCCAAAGAACACCTCGATATATTGATGTACCTTGATTTTCTCGGCTGCACCCATGGGTTTCAAAAAACGATGGGCCTTCTCGAACTCGATCTGGGAAATTTAAAGGTGTTCTTTTATGATTGGGAAGTTTCTCCCACAAAGACATAGCAGCCTCATCATATGCTTGTGCTGCGATGATTTTATCTTTAAAGTATCCAATGTGGGTTGAATGTAATTTACAGCGCCAAGACCCTGATGTTTTATCCCATGAAACGCCCTATCAATCATGTAGTAGACCAGATAATACATCTCGATTCAAAGACTTACCTTGTAATTAATTTCGTTGCCAGATAAAGCTTGAGGAGAAGTTTGTGAATCATTGATTAAGCCAATAGACGTAAACATATTCATTGGGTGCGTAACGCTGCTGCTGCCCGAATACAAATAAGGCAAAAATTCGAGCCTATTTTGAAACGGAATGAAGGTTGAAGATTGACCGGATACCCATTCAGGGCTTATTAGAGGCATCGGAACTCTAGGTGCACTCCTACTATTCCCAACAGTTAAGGACGATTGCACAAGGGAGGAGGTTTGTATATCATTTGATGAGAACGCCTCATTGTGATTGCGTTTTGGCGTAATACTCTCCTCAGAAGAATCACTTTGAGGTTCAGATTTCATGCAAGATTCTGGGACATTGATCTTTCCCATATACCTGATCTGTAGAATTGCAATTCACCGAAAACTTGAACGTAACACGAAAGGAAGAAAACAAAGCAAGCGGCTTCCCCTCTAATGATCTGACACACAAGCCAAAACAGATTCAAATAGTTTTGACAACAAATCGGATGTTCGATCTCTTGAAATTCTGCTACAGGTGAATAAAAGCACAATCCCGTTCTTGATTCGAATCTGCTCCCGTTCGTCCAAACTTAAAATGAACGGCCAGTGCAACAAATAGCTGAAGCTCAATGCCAATGCCAAAATAATTTACGCTAAATGTCAAACCTGAACCTTATATACTAACCTCACCTACACTTTTCAAGAAACACCAAATGAACTATAGAAATCCAAGTGGTCAGCTATTTAGAGCGGCTAGTTCAAGGAGAATTTTCAAATAGAAATTCAGAGTGTTGATTCTTGTTTATTCTCCCGAAGAGTGTATCGAGACAGACTATACGATATCGCGACCAGTACACAAGCACTGATTTGATCTCCTTTCAGAAAATACCGTCCACGATCAATTGTACGGTTACTACTAAGGTTTAAAAAAAAAACGCAACAATTATATTTTCGAATGAATTTTGTGATACCGTACAAAGCATCGAGGCAAAAGCGTTTTTCTACTTTTGATTATATCCATAGCGGGTTCGGTAGGCGAGATATCGGTGCT
>Ga0335398_10007443_pt1 | contig 13380 bp, 6 predicted proteins | sample BON03_FD_205742 | JGI IMG/M metagenome (GOLD analysis project Ga0335398, IMG submission 205742) | Freshwater microbial communities from Lake Bonney liftoff mats and glacier meltwater in Antarctica - BON-03 (spades assembly) (version 2) | ecosystem: Environmental > Aquatic > Freshwater > Ice >... | reverse complement strand
TGTCTCTTCCCTGAGGCAAATTCAATGACAATAGCCATTATTTCTTTGGGAGGCGTTAGGATCCGATCTGACGAATTATTTTGGGAAAATGCCAAAAGAGGGCCACGATTCTGTGAAGCAAGGTACAGGCTTTTGTTATTCGCTCCATAAATTCTCACTAGAGCCTTGGCATCGCTTGGCACTATAAAGCCACTTTGTGCTGGTTCAACCTCAGTAAATCCACCTTTGCCATCGCCCAATAAGATAAGGCCAACCATTGCATCCAATCGACCGATAAATATCTCATTGCCGTAATCGTTGCCCACGATAGCCAAGTCCAAAAAGGAATCTCCATTGACATCTTCCACTACAATCCCATTGACCGGAGCTATTTGTGCAGACGTAGGCAGGCTATGAATTGCAAATTTTCCATTTCCCAAATTCTCTATGTAGGCACTTTTATCATAATTCCCAGTCAATACCAAAGCAGAAGCTCGCTCTTCTTCAGTGAATATATCCCGTTCAGTAGCTAAAGCGAAGGTTTTATATCGCTCATATTTCCTTCTAAAAAGGGTACTTTGGCCATTTAAGTCATCCCAGAAGTGAACTGGAAAAGATTGGTATTCACCGCCGATCTTATCTTTGAAGTATGCAAAAACCACCGGATCGATGCTGCCATTGTTATCAAAATCTTTTGCATAGATTTTCACAGGTTGCTCTACAGAAGGATGGTAGAAATTATTTTCGCCGAGATTTCCCACGATAAAATCAGTATCGCCATCTTGATCAAAATCCCCTGAAGCAATTGAATTCCACCAACCAAGATAATTTTCCAATCCAGTCTCTTCCAATTTCTTCAAGTTGGCACCATCATTTCTGAAAACGGTGATCTGCATTAATTCGCCCACCACAATCAAATCAACTTTGCCATCTCCGTCCACATCAGCCCAAATCGCATCACTCACCATACCTATCTCTCTCAGTTCAGGTGCAACTTGATCTGTCACATCTTCCAAAATCCCACCTTTATTACACAGCAAAAAACTTTTTTCAGGCTTCGGGTAATTAGCTAGGGGCGTTCGCCCACCCACAAATAAATCAAGATATCCATCGCCATTGAAATCCGCACCACGAACTACAGATCCGCTTCCTGAAACACTTTTGAAACTAGTATCTTGACTGAAATTCCCTAAGCCGTCATTTCTAAAATATCTGTCATTGTATTCCAGTGCATTTAGCGCAAACTCATTACTTCCGCTTACTAAGTATAAGTCCAGATCCTGGTCATTATCCAAATCGACCAGCAGTATCCCCATCTCTTCGTAGGTATTACTTTGATCTTCAAAAAGATTGCGAGAACTGAAGCTACCATCCGCAGATTGAATAAACAGTTGTGGCTCGTATCCAGAGGAAGATCCCACAATAAAGTCTTCAAGTTGGTCCCCGTTCACGTCTCCTACAGCAAGTGCAGGGCCGTATTGACTAAGCTTGTGAGGAATGGTTCGTTGTATATTATAATCCACTTTATCCTCTTCTTGATGGGTGAAAATGATTCCCGATTCAGCTCCTAGAGCAGCAAAAAGTTGATTTTTGGTTGGCTCATCCATAATGGCCACATTTCTTTTTCCGGTTTTAGAATCAGCGTATTTGACCTCCAAAGTCTGATTTACACCGGGATTGGAAATACTGGAAACTTTACCATCGGGCCAGATAACCTCCAATGACGAAACCTGTGTATCAGTATTGAGTCCAAAGTGTGCTATGTTTTCAACAGATGACATAAAACCTCGATAAACCTGCATTTCCTGGTAATAAGATTTTTGTTTATCGACTCGTACCGCAATTTTAGCTCCCAAGCCTTGCGGATTTTTTGAAGTCCCTATCAGTTTTATTCTGAGATAATTGGGACTATCAGCCTTTCCATTCAGTTTGTTTTCATAGATAGCTGCCGGATCATTAATATTGTTAATTATATAATCCAAATCCCCATCTCCATCCAAATCGGCAAAAGCGGCACCATTGGAAAATGAAGGCAAATCAAGCCCCCATTCAGAACTCATATCTGAAAAATTAACCCCGTTAAGATTTTTGAAGGCATAATTCGGAATCTTGACGATCGGGATAGAGTCCAGCAACTGGCTGACGCTGGCAACAGTACCTACATCACCACGATAATTTGCAAAATCTTTATCTGTAATGTCTCTGGGATAGCCATTCGTAATCAAAATATCACGCAGTCCATCATTGTCAACATCCACAAAGAGCGGAGACCAAGACCAATCCGTCTGATAGATCCCTGCCATCATACCTACCTCGCTAAAAGGCAAACCCGCTCCGTTATTTTTGTGGAGCATATTCCGGACGTATTGATATTGATAGTCCCATTCCTCATTGCTGATATATACCTGATAAGTGTTTTTACCAATGGTAGTTTTCTTGCGATAGTTATCTTCGCCCAGCATATCGAGAGTAATCAGGTCAGGACGCATATCATTGTTATAATCTGCTATGTCTGCACCCATGGAGAAGTGGCTTTGATGTCTCAATAGCTCTTCAGATCGATTGGAAAAAGTACCATCCTGATTATTCAAATAAAGAATATCATTTGTGACAAAATCATTGCTTACATGAATATCGGGCCAACCGTCATTATTCATATCCTGCACAGAAAGACCAAAACCAAAGCCTTCTATGGTGATGCCCGCCTCGATAGTAACATCTTCAAAAGTGCCGTTCCCACTGTTTCTATAAAGTGCGTCGTTATTTGGCGAACTTCCATCGGTGACTTTTTTTCGATAGTTGCTCGCAGCTACTTTACTTGGTTCATTATTGATCACATAGAGATCAAGATCACCATCTAAATCATAGTCAAAGAATACCGCACCGGTGGAGTTGCCTGCATTATTAATTCCAAAATCCGCAGCCATTTCTATAAAAACCGGATTACCATCTGGGTTATTTCCTTGATTAACAAACAATAGGTTTTCCCGAAATTTTTCATCTTCGAACATTCCTGTTGCTACGTAGATATCCATCAAGCCATCTTCATTTATATCTACCACTACTGCTCCAGTACACCATCGGTCTTCAGCCAAAATACCTGCAGCATTTGAAATATCCTCAAAGACAAAATCCCCCTTATTCATGAATAGTGAGTTGTCAACCTGATTTCCTGTAAAGAATAAGTCTTGAGTTCCGTTGTTATCAAAGTCGGCCACTGCCACCCCTCCTCCATTGAAAATATGAGTAGTGGTCATGATATTGAAAGAATCTGATTCTATGATAGTATTATTAAAATCGACCCCAGTTTCAGAGGGGCTTTTGAGCTCAAATAGCTTGGACTCTTGAGTGCAGGAAATTAAAAAAGCAATGACTAATATGGCTAGACAGCTATTACTAGAAGATTTCATAGGGTGATCAATAGGGTGATTGGGAATGATGAAATTACCACTTTTGAGGTAAAGGAGAAAAAAATGAATGTTTATTGTATTCATATTGAAGATTAAAAAGGCTCAAATCTTATCCGGCAAATAAAAAAGAGGCTAACAATAAATCGTAGCCCTATAACACAATCTAAAACCACACTAATTTAAAAATCTTAGTGCAGGCTAATCTAGCCCCCACTTTAAGTCTAGTCAAATTTTGTTTTGGACTCCTGCAATCTTTTTATATTCCTATTTGACAAAATTGTATTCAGAATAGGACGGCAGCTGCGCCTCATTGTTTAAAATAGACTCAATTCTTCCATTCCCATCTAAAAAAATAAACCACCTGATTTCTTACATCAATTTTTGACCATTGACCTATGCCTGGCAAATAAGTAAAAGTGTTCATTTCAGCCGCCAAAGGATGGGTCCTGATCTCGTCGCTTAAAATGTTGTTTCCGGATGATGTAAGTAACGGATCGGAGACCTCCCGTTCTAATAATTTCCAAGGGATGGACAGATTTTCCGATTCTCCCATAAACTCCAGTTTTGAATTCCTGAAGGAACTTTTCCCCTAAAACTCAATTTAAATTTGTTCGTACCAGATGCCAGAGATTGCTCTGTTAACTAAAATAAGTTTGAAGCAACTTCTCAAGAAATACCTTTATTTCGCTGTACGCTGCAAATCTATCTCCAGCTATCTGATGCCCCAAACTATTCTTCCAAGCCACTTGCAGCCGCTTGTCGTTTTCATCATTGATCATCTGGTCAATACCAGTAAATTCCAATCCCTTGAATTTCATTTTTTGATGAAATGCTTCCACTATCTCTGCCCAATTGAGGTTAGCAGCATTCTGAGACAGGTACGAAATATCATAAAAGTCCCGAGTTGCGGTATAGGACCGCTGGATTAATGCCCTGAATTTTTCGGCCAGGACTTCCTGTAATGCATAACAAGGTATAGACTGAGCTGCATCTGATAACAAGTCGCTGTACCCATGATATACTTCCCTGTATTCCGGAGGGAAGATCATTTCTTAGTACAAGATAATCTCAATTTTGATAGAAGTCTGCCAGCGTTGTGGAGGAGCCGGTGCCTGATTTCTCGAATGGTCAGCTCCCCAGAATTTAACCTTGGCGGCATATCCAGTTGGTTCGTCATTAAACTTCAGTCGTTCCAGCTTCTCGGGATAAAGTGCCATTTCTGTCCGATCCGTTACCAACATCATTATCTTATCAAGCAACTTTTTATCCAAAACAAAATCTGGATTAATGGCAGTGAAGTCAAGGTCTTCTGAAAATCTATAATCTTCAAAGTAGCATTTCCTTAAACAAGTCCCTCCTTTGAATATGAGGTTATCACGGCATTCAGGTATAGAAAATATCGCATCCACAAAATGCCCTAAAACTCAATCTTTATCAATGGTGGATTTGGCTACCCCTTTTTGCTCAGCTACCTTTTCTATTTCTTTCTTTAGTATCATCAGTATTGTTTATTGATAATGTCAATAATCTCTGTTTCTGAAATATTCAGTTTCAGCTTCCATTCCGCATAGTACTTCCCTTCCTCTGATCCCAGTGGATTCAAGGTATTATAGGTTTGCGTTAGTTGATTTTTTGCAAAACGGATGAAGGGTTTCAGGTCTTTTTTGTCCAAGAGTCCCGCAAGATAGCCCATACGCTTGATGGCAGCCAAGTTATTAACTGCCTTGGAGTATTCAATCATTTTCTCTGCAGAGAATGTTTCGGAATTAAAGGCACGGATTAATTCGGCATAGCCACCCGAATATTGAGGCAAATCAAAGCAATCCACAATGGTTTTCTCTACATCCGTAATCGCATAGCTGTGATTTCCATAACCTTCTTTTATGATGCCTGTTCTTTTGGATCGGGTAATCTTAACGAATTGATAATTTACTCCAAACACCACTTTCTGAGGCTTTACTTTAGTGGTCTGGATAAATATGGTATTAGGAAATTGCTCGATAAGCCCGTGCAGGTTTAATGCAGACCAATAGGCTACAGCTCCGTCTTCTACGAGTCTGGTACCGATCACTTTTTCATCACGAAAGTTCAAACGGCAATATTTTCCACGTTCAATTCGGGAAAGGATCTTTTTATGTACCAAGTTTTCCACCAATTCATTGATGTCATCAAATTGGTCAGAAGACAAGTCCTTTAATTCCTGTAGAGTGAATATGTCCATTTCATACTCCTCCAGCATTAACATCAAATTTATTTGAGAATGAGCCAGATTTTCAGAAATGTAGGTGCCTCTAGCCATAATACTTTGGTTCGGTATAAACCCTATTAATTGGGGTCCAACCTTTATTGAAATGTTATTCAAAAATAGACCAAATACGGAGAAAAAAAGCTGGTTTTGCGGCCAGAATCAAATTGATGGTTTGATCTCCAGTCAATTGTTATCTTTCAAGAGATTGCTTAAAAATTGGTTTAACAAGAAGTTAATAAAGTCTAATGGTAAAGTTCTTTAATCTACTTATACCGGATTTTGGTCACCACTCGGACGAAGCGCTTGGATTGAAATTATTGAAGTGCGTTGAAATGACCCGAAGAGTAAACCCTTGTCTTTTTTTGGGTTAAAAAACCTCGCAGCGGCGCGGCGACGCAGGGAGAGATGAAATCCAGAACACGCAAATACAATCAACAACACCAACCAAATTTGTTATGTGTATCAAATTCTCTTGAAACCACAGTTTGTAACAACTTGCAGTAAGCATTTTCACTGACCTTGTCGAAATGTGGAAACTTTATACTTTGTAGTTAAAAAATCACAAAAAAAGGAAGGCTGAAAAGCCTTCCTTTTACTAATTATTCTAATTCCAATGATTAGAAACCTGGATTCTGAATCAGGATATCTGCTCCAACCAAGTCAATCTGATCTTGTGGGATTGGATTTAACTTATACTTTTCTGTAAACTTCGCACCACCAAGGGCGGCACCAAGCAATTGTCCATCAAGTGTAAAATAAAAGTCAAGCTCTTCCTGAACAGTATTCCATCTTACCAGGTCATAGAATCTGTGACCTTCCATGCCAAGTTCAAGCATTCTTTCCATTCTTACCGCACTTCTTGCAGTGACAGGGCTAGTCCAAGGTGCATTATATGTACCTATCACATAATTTGCAGCCATAGTGTTGTTACCTCTCATCAGCTTAGAATTAATAGCTCTAGTTCTGATGCGATTCACATACTCGCGAGCCTTCTCCAATCCGCCAGTCTCAATTTCTGCCTCAGCACCCATTAAAAGCACATCTGCAAATCGAATAATCATGAAGTTGATTCCGGTATACCCTGGAGTCCATGAAGAGTTATCCTGAAATGAACCTTGCTCTGATCTTTCATATACGTACTTCTTAGGAGAATAAGGTCCACCATTTGGCTGATTTCTGATCCAAGCTGCGCCTGGAAAATCTTGCCAGTCCAGATAAGGAATTCCTCTTCTACCCACTGTATGATCTAAACGTGGATCTAGATTTCCAGTATCAGCAGTGAATGGATCAGCTGTTTGAATACCTTGATCATTTTTTACACGATTAGCAGTCGCGTTAAAAGACTTATCTAATAGCGGAAGACCAGCTGCATCTGTTCTGAATGAATTCACAAAAGTGAAACTGGGCTGGAAGAATCCACAACAATTACCAGGACCTGATGGACCTGTATTGTAAGGGAAGTTCAAGTCAAATTCAGGGTTTGCATTAGCAACAGAACCAGTACCAGCAGCAGCTTGATATGCCCATACAGATTCCTGATGATTATCATTTTCGCCACGGAACATATCGTCATAATATGGCACAAGACCATACTTTAGATTATTGCTCGTGACGCCATTGGTGATCACATCCGTGAAAAGCGTTTTTGCCTCTCCGAACTTATTCTGGTATAGATAAATCTTGCCTAAATAAGCTTTGGCAGCCCAAGAGTTGACACGCCCGACCTGAGGTTGCGTAGGAGGCAGATTATCCATCGCAAACTTCATATCAGCCTCAATTAGTGGCCAAAGGTCTACATTGTTGACCACATCTTCAAGACCGCTTCCGTAATCCAAAGTCTCATCTACATAAGGAGTGTTGCCATAGTCACGCTTCAACTCAAAATAGAAATGAGCTCTAAGGAATCTTGCCTGCGCAGACAAACGTACTACATCCCCTGGAGTAACATCAGGCCCAGGATTCAATAACAAACGTAATACGTTATTGGCTCTTGCAATTCCTTCATAGGCTACGTTCCACTTTGAACCCAAATCTCCTGAAGCTGAATTGGTTTCAAATCTCTGAATTGGATTGATAGTGGTAAAATCTCCAGGATCTGTTCCTTTATTTGCCTCACCGCCTCTGATACTACCCCAAACCCAGTTGGACGGAGACCCCAGTCTATTCCCTCGACCATTTACCTGAGAATAAACTGCAATCAAAGACGCATCTATCCCCGCTAGCGATGATAATTGAGCCTCTGCCAGTTGCCCTGTGGGCGCAACATCAAGAAACTCATCGCTACAACTCACTGCTAACATCATCATCCCTGATGCGAATAGCGCTCCAATTTTTAATTTAAAATTTTTCATTTTGATTCATCTATTATAATTTCTATAACTCGATTTCTTTATTTGTGTTTAAGCTTAGAAGCTGAGATTCAGACCGAAAGTATAACCACGTGTCACCGGATAGTTACCTACGTCAATACCAAAAGTAGTATCAGCACCACCGCCTACTGCTGGATCAAGTCCTTCGTATCCTGTGATCGTAAAGAGATTGTTTGCAGATGCAAATACTCTTAATCGCTCCAGTTTCCATCTTTCCAGTAATGTTGCAGGAAGTGTGTAACCTAAAGTTACATTCTGCAATCTCAAGTAAGATCCGTCCTCTACGTAGAAAGAGTTTTCAACGTTAGAAGTAGAGAAGTTAGAAGTCTTCTCAACTTGTGGAATAGTTGCATCCAAATTGTCAGGAGTCCAAGCACCTTTCAAACGCTCTGAAATAGCAGCGCCTTCGAAAGTCTGGAAGAAATCTGTAAACCACCTAGAGTGATTCCAAACCTCATTACCAATAGAAGTATAGAAATAAGCTGATAGATCAAATCCTTTGTACCCTACTGTGAAATTCATACCGCCTGTAAAGTCAGGAACTGGATTTCCAAGGTTGATACGGTCAGTTGGAGTGATGACACCATCCCCATTCGTATCCTCAAACTTGAATCTACCCGGAGCCGCACCATCCTGTGTGGCATGTTTATCCACATCTTCAGCATCCCTAAATAATCCAAGTGTATTGTATCCAAAGAAAGTAGAAAGTGGTTGCCCCACTGAGTTTTGGATTGGACGGATACCTCTGTAAGAAGGGTTTACAGAGGTAATGATATTCAAACCTGGCGATAGAGATACAATCTCATTCTTAAGGACCGAACCATTAAACATCAGTTCATATGTGAAATCCCCTGTAAGGTTTCCTTTTGTAGTTACCATTAAATCGAAACCTCTATTTAGCATTTGACCAATGTTCACAGCAGGTGCTGCGGCATTGCTACCAGCTGTCAGTGGAATAGGTACTTGGAATAGCAAGTCCTTGGTATCCTTTTTCCACCAGTCAAAGATTACATCCAGTCTTCCATTGAAGAAGGTACCATCGAATCCAACATTTTGGGTCACAGCAGTTTCCCATTGTGCATTAGGATTACCAATTCGAGTTCTTCTAAAACCGATAATCGCAGAAGAGTTAGATCCAGTAATATCGTAAGAAGAAGCTCCTACGTTTCCTCCAAAGAGCGAAAACTGATTATTGGGATCTACGTTGTTCGAGTTACCCATTTGTCCCCAACCACCTCGGATTTTCAAATCATCAACCCAAGTAGCTCCTGACATAAAACCTTCTGAAGAAAGTCTCCAGGCAGCAGAGAAGGCCGGGAATGTTCCGTATCTATTGTTAGATCCAAATCTGGAGGATCCATCACGTCTTACCACCGCACTAAATAGATACTTATCATTGAAAGTATAATTCAGACGACTGAAATAAGAGCTAAAATTAACTCCTCTAAACAATCCAGAGTCTACTATTCGAGTAGGAACTGGAAGGTTTGAAATATTGATAAAGTCCGGATCACGAGAAAAAGGATTCTGTCCTCGTGCACCGATTCCTCTACCTGCACCTGTATTCAAGGCTTCCTGACCCACAATTACATCAAATGCATGCTTTCCGAAGGTTTGCTTCCAAGCTACAGTATTGGTAAAAGTCCAACCAAAATTAAAACTAGAGCCCTCGCTATATCCAAATGCGGAATTATTCTCAGAATTCTCGTATTGTAGCCTGCTGTAGTTCCAGTTGTATCCGCTTGAATAATTGATGCCTATAGAAGATCTAAAAGTTAGGTTATCTATGATATCATATTCTGCATAAACGTTACCAAATGCTTGTGCGTTAAAGCTTCTGTTATCCACAATTCCATCTCTATTCGCAATTGGATTTCGTGGATTATTAAAACCTCTTGCAGCAGTACCGCCATATCCGCCAAATTCATCATAAACTGGAATAATTGATGGCATACGGAAGGCCTGTAGAATATCATTCTCATCATCTGCTAGACCTCGTCCACCTTCTCCCCCTATTTGACCCAATTCTTGAAGATAGGTTCCCTGAAAGTTTTGACCTATTCTTATTCTTTTGGATACATCAAACTCAGAATTTACTCTGAACGTAATCCGCTTGAAACTATTCTCTAAAATAATTCCCGCCTGCTCTTGGTAACCTAAACCAACAAAAAATCTGCTCGTTTCAGAACCTCCATTCAAACCAAGGGAATGTCTATTTATAGGGGCATTTCTAGTCAGTGCTCCAAACCAATCCGTACCCTCGCCCGTGGCTGCTCTTACAAGTTGAGAAACTGGACCTTTGCTCGGATCTATGTTGTATAGCGCACGCTCTTGCTCTATTCGGTCTGCAGAAAATGGACCTGCCACACCTGCTACTCCACCTACATTAATATAGTAAGGAAGGACTGGAGAGCTACCTGTTCCAAATTGTGGATGCGAGTAATCAGGCTCCCTACTATCTATTCTAGCTTGGTTAGTTTCTGCCAACCATGTCGTGTTGGCAAAATCCTGAGGATTCATCATTTCCAAACCTACACCTGGTGCAGTAAATCCAATCATACCACTGTAATCCAGTCGAAGTTTTTGACTCCCTCTTCTACCCTTTTTGGTAGTGTAGATAATTACTCCGTTGGCAGCTCTTGCTCCATAGATGGAAGCCGCTGCGGCATCCTTCAATACAGTAGTAGATTCGATATCATCAGGATTTAGAAAGTCTGTATTGTCTACAGGAACTCCATCCACCACATACAAAGGCTCATTACCACCGAAAGCACCAAATCCTCGCACACGCACAATAGAAGATGTACCAGGCTGACCATTGGTGATAACCGTCAATCCAGCAACTCGACCCTGAAGGGTTTGCTCAATATTACCAGTTGGTATTATTGTCAAATCCTTTGGATTAACAGTAGAGATCGAACCAGTGGTCTCTCTTCGACTGTCAATAGTGTAACCTGTAACTACCAATTCAGTAAGCGTCTGCTCGTCAGGACTCATTTTAATATCAACCACACTTCTAGATCCAAGGACTTGCTCCACTCTAGTGTAGCCAATGAATGAAAATACTAAAACTGATTGATCATTAGGGATATTGATGGAAAATTTTCCATCAATATCCGTTGCGGTACCTGTGGTAGTTCCTTTTATGAGGATTGAAACCCCGGGAAGTCCTAAATCATACTCGTCGAGTACTGTACCAGTGACAGTTTTCTGTGCGAAGGCTGTAGCACTGGATAATGTCAGGAGCATTAGGAACACCCCTAGAATTTTGTAAAATTTTTTCATATAAATTGATAGATTGGGTAACAAGAATTATTTAAAAACTTGTCATTTAATTGTTAATGCAATCGTTTGCGAATTCGATTAAAACAAATGCAATAGATAAACTTCTGAATTTTTAGAACGCTATTGCAACTATACCTTGGTTTCTACAAACCAGCTTTGACGAAATACCAATAGATTTCATAGATACTATTGGAATATTGTGCGGGCACGACTTGAAATAATTAATAGGTCATTGGCATGAATTTTACTTTTATTGTGGCGTTACGCTACAGTGTCTCAATGTTAAAGATTCTTAAACGATTTTCAAATTTTAAACAGTAAATAAAAATTAGGAATTCATGTCTTGCAAGTCAAATCTAATTGTTTTGATCATTTTATCGGATTAATCTACTGAAAAAAATTAATTGACAAAAATACAATCCTCCACAATCCTGTTTTCAACAAAAAAAGTTTAATTAAAGAAATAGTACGTTTATTTTCAGCAGTTGATATCTGCATGGGTAAATGATGTAGACCAACGAAATCTTTGAACAGCTCAGGTATTATCTTTTGGCTACCTAACGGACTGTTTAAAGTATTCCTGTGAATGTTGGCAATGAAAAAGCATATTTCTACTCCTTTCGTTTCAATAACTGGAAATATCCCGGATCAGATCGTATTTTATCAAAAAATGGATCTGACAGTGCCTTTTGATATAGATTTTCACTTACAGCTATAGCTTTTTGTAATTGGATCATCGCCACTTCTTTTTGACCAGTTTCCATCGCAATCATTGCGAGCCCATAAAAGCCATAACCGTAATCACGTTGGGCTATTACAGACTCTTCAAAGGCTAAATTTGCTTTTACGTAATCTTTTGCCAGAAATGAAGCTAATCCTTTATTGAATAAATTCTTCGCATCTGAATACGAACTTTCGAACCGTAAAGTCGCCAGTCTATAATCTCCCCTTACTATATCAAGGGCTCCTCTTAGACCTTCATTTATTTTCAAAAAGTGCTCATTTTTTGTCAGTACGGATGCATGTGAAAGTTTTTTATAGGCATCCCAGTATTCTCCTCGAAATAGTAGTATCTGGCCTTGATTATGTAAAATATATGGGCTTGTCTCTAATTTAGCCGCTTGATTTAAAAACCAAGTAGCCTCATCCCAAAGTTTTTCCTTTTCAACAGTATCAAGCGTTTGTTGAGCCTCTTTCATTCGAACTACCGCCAAATTATTGTAAGGCAGAGCACTTCGAAACAGCTCAGTCATCTTAGCATAGATTTCAGCTTTATCTTTCAAACGCGGTGCAAACTCACCTGCTTGAGACCATTCGAATAAGCCGAGATTCTCATCTCCAATCCCTCCATCCAAGACTCTTTTAAGTGCCAAAGTCTGCTTTTGATTCAAACCAGCACGGAGATTGACTTGAACTTCAATTTTTGCTGTGCGAAGCCTTGGAAACAAATTATTCGCTACTTGATCATACCCCACGATACCGTTTAACTGTTTTAGCTGGTAAGAGTATTCTAAGCCGTTCAATAATATTTTATAATATTGATCTTTTTGCTGAATGGATATCTTATCATAATCCCTTAAGAGAAGTCTTAGATCAAACCAATCATTCCACCTTGATTTTACCTCAGTGATACTATCCTTCAGGATGAAACCAGACTTGAGCAAAAAATCGTACACTGACTTGGATCGGCTGTCTCCCAGAGCACTACTTTTTCCCTCACCTACTTCCGGAGATTGGACTCCTGTGATTTTGATGCTTTTGATTGAAGGGTTTTGCGTAATAAATTCACCTAACTCCGCTAGTGTTGTGTAATTTGATCCAGTTAAATTGATCTCCGATGACCCAGTTTGAAAAAAGATATTAAAGGTTTCTAGTCTAGATTGGTCAATTGTTGCAACTCCACTTGGAATATAAAGTCCTACATCAGGGATAGGTTCATCAGCAAACACCTGCCCCACTTTGGCCAGTAATGCCGTGGTGATCACCCCTCGTGCTAACTGTTTTTTTTCCTGAGGAATTATGGATGGATTTCCTCCTTGATTGAAATGCAACTCCATTATCGCAAACTCCATCCAAGGTTCATAAGCTA
>Ga0335398_10007429_pt1 | contig 13394 bp, 12 predicted proteins | sample BON03_FD_205742 | JGI IMG/M metagenome (GOLD analysis project Ga0335398, IMG submission 205742) | Freshwater microbial communities from Lake Bonney liftoff mats and glacier meltwater in Antarctica - BON-03 (spades assembly) (version 2) | ecosystem: Environmental > Aquatic > Freshwater > Ice >... | reverse complement strand
ACCACACCCAACCCCCACCCCACCCACACACAAACACACACACACACACACACACACACACACACACACACACACAAGCACATGCACAAACGCATACACACACATGCGCACGCACACACATACACATACACATACACATACACACACACACACGCACGCACAAACGCACACAAACACACACACACACACACACACACAAACACACACACACACGCATTCATACACACACACTCTCTTTCTCTTTCTCTCTCTCTTTCACACACACACGCACGCGCACGTACGCACACACACACACACGTACACACACACACACACACATCACACATATATACACACTCTCTCTCTTTTTTTTCCTTTCTCTTACCCACACACACACTCTTTCCTTCTTCCTCTCGAAAGCCTTCCAGGTATTGGGGAAGGCTCGGGCCATTTATCACAACTTGGGTGACAAAAAGGGTGAGGGCGAGGTGTGCAGCAAACTCGCGATCTCCTACATTTCTCTTGATCAGTTTCAAGAGGCGATTGGGATGTTGGACAAGCTTCTGGGTTTCAAGAAGGACCTGTGCGACAGGCAGGGCCAGTTCGCAATTTGCTTGGAACTTGGTAACTGTTACCAGAAATTGAGCAATTATACAGAGGCAATCGGATTTTACGAACAATGCAAGGCAGTTGCGAGTGATTGCGGTAACCAGGCAGAGGGAAACTGGGGAATCATAAATCTGAACCTTGGCATCTGCTACTTTCACAAGGGGCAATCAATCAAGGCGATCGGCCTGATCAAAGAGGCAGCCTTCATTTTCGAGAAGTTGGGTCATGCGGCCCGGGGCATGCTCGGGGGCTGCCACAATTCGCTGGGGGGCTGTCACCAGTCTTTGGGGGAATACCTTGAGGCGACTCAACAGTTTCAACACGCCTGTGCCATAGCGAAGGAGCTGGGCGACTTGCCGGGCCAGAGGAGCGCGTTGAACAACCTTGGGGAATGTTATAGGTCGCTGATGCAGTTGGAGCAGGCGATTGAGGTGCTTGAACAGGCCCAGGAAATGACGGGGGTGGGCACCCGGACTTCGCAGTCGACTACGTGCTGCAACCTGGCGTGCTGCTATATGTCGTTGGGACAATTTCATAGGGCCGTCGGGATCCACGAGCAGGACAGGGCAATTATGGAGGAGGTAGGAAATAGGGCGGGTCTGGGACAATCGTTGAATAATCTCGGGGGCTGCTATATTAAGCTAAAGCAATTTGATTTGGCTATTGGGGTGCTTAAGCAAGTCAGGGTCATTTCGGAAGATGTCGGTGACATGAACACTCTTGGGTCTGTCCTTGGTAACATTGGGAACTGCTACTGGTCCCTCTCACAATTCGAAAAGGCGATTGAATTTTACGATCAGGGCAGGGTGATTATGGAAAAAGTGGGCAACCAGGCGGGCATCGGAAGGGCATTGGGTGACCTTGCAGCAAGTTACGTAGAGCAGAAGATGTATCAGAAGGCACTCTCATTTTACACGCAGGCATATGCGGTTGCGGAAAAGGTAGGCGACAGAGATGGTCAGGGAAAGTATGCCCATGATCTTGGCTGGGCCCTCATGTTGCAAGGCGACTTCTTGGCAGCGACGCGCACCTTTGCGCACAGTCTCACGGTCCATCAGAGCGTGGAGCGATCTGTTGGATCCAACGATGATAATCGAGTATCGCTGTTTGAGCAACAGAAATTCAGCTACAATAAATTGCAGCTCGTGCTGTTGGGTCAAGAGGTGGATGCGCTTGGTCGTATTGTTGTTCAAGATGGCTTGCACCGTATGGTATCTTCACCCTCAAGTGCCAAGTTAGCTTTGGGTGTGGCTTCGCAGAGTAAGGCGCGCGCTCTTTCCCACCGCCTGGGAGCGGACGGCGAATTCAATGCACGTGACCCCTGTGGTGCTGACTGTTCGTTCGAGGAGATGTGCCGAATGTGGTGGGAGAACGTGCAGTTCATGGCACGCAGCGAAGGTAGCTCAGTTCGCATTGTCGAGTACTCTTTTGTCTCAGGCTGCGGAAAATTTGACGACATTTTCGCGGTGTGGGTGCTGTCAGGCGAAGGTGTGCTGCAGTACAGTCACAAGGCTTCGCTGAAGGTCCTGGGATATGATCTAGGTATTGAGGGGTGTACTGTTGCCGACGCTCTAGAGCTGTTTCGTGTAGGTATTGATGCGAATGGTAGAGATGGCACTTCTGGCGTCGATCTTCTGAGCGCTTTTGAGGAGATTGCGCACAAATTCCATGACGACATCAGCTCTGCAGACAACATGCAAAGTTTGATCTCTGAAATGTTGCCAGCGCTCAAAGAATCCATCAGAACCATACCGTACGATGCAGAAAAGATTGCGTCTCTCAAAGACAAAGCTGCGACGTGGCTGACGCCTAGAATTATTGAGGAGTGCAGAGATGTGCACACGTGGCTGGGCGAGCATGGGCATCATGCGAAAGAGGCTACTGAGTGGCTCAAGTCGTGCGTACACAGCTGGGCTTACTTGCGGGAGATGGTACCTCCTTCCTCTCAAGGTCCAGGAGACCATCTAAAAGGCAACAAGACAGTGCACGATGAGGTGGCTCTGCACAACTGGCTCGAGCATGCAGCCGCACAGAAGACAAAATTAGACTCGTGGTTAGAGGGGTTGTTAGCGCAAGATCAGCAGAAGCTCATGCCTACCGCAGGACTCACTGAATCCGTACAAGTCCTCAAATCTATAACGTATCAGTGGCAGGACCTCAAAATGTTGGATAGAGCTCAATTGATGGTAATACTACCAGGGTTGGAAAAAAAGAAAGCAAGAGTTCTGCTGTCTGTGCAGATCAGACGGCTCTTCTCCGATAAACACATCCTTGGTGCACTGTACTCGCTGCTCATTGCGCCAATTGCGCATGTCCTGCTCCCAGTTGAGACGCAGTCGTTGAGCGCATCAGAGATGCAGCTGCTCATTATTCCGCACCATGATCTCTTTGATGTGCCTTGGGCAGCGTTACGTGATGCACAAGGACTGTATCTTGTTGAGAGTTTCACCATCAGGTGTGCGCCATCTTTGCGCGTGGCCAGGGATGCTGCAGTCGCAGTTTCAGAGGGAACAGCAGCAAATGCACGACTACCAGCTGTGGTGGTAGGAAACCCCATTCCAAATAGTCTGGGCGACAAAGGGCCCCTGCCCGATGCAAAGAAAGAGGCACTTTTTGTGGCTAGGATGCTGTGCAATAGTGTAAACGCAGCAGTCACGTCGGAATTGGTGCATTCGGATAATTCCCTGGGGTCTTTCAAAGACGTGTTGATACCACGAATTGACTCAGACACACAAAGTGCGGGCTTTGACGGAGTACGGTTGCTGCTGGAGGAGGGAGCGCTCAAGGCGACTGTATTGTCCGCACTACAGGGTGCCAAGTTGGTGCACCTGGCGTGTCATGCAGACGTGTGGACCAATTCGCTTCTGTTGTCGCACCAGGAGGATGGTATCACCGGAGATCTTTCCATGGAGGAGGTGCAAACACATCTCAAATTGGCGCCTGGTGCTACAGTGGTTTTGAGCGCCTGTAATACAGGACGGGGGACAATTATGGGTGAGGGTGTTGTAGGACTGTCACGTGGCTTCCTCTTCGCAGGTGCTGGTGCTGTCGTGTCGTCACTATGGCCTGTCCATGATGAATTTACCAACGTGCTATTTTCCTCCTATTATACACATTTTCAGAAAGGTTCCAGCTCGGCACAGGCTCTACGTCTGAGCATGTGCGAGATGATTCGTGACGATACACTTCAGCACAGGGATCCCTATGCCTGGGCAGCTTTCCTCGTGACTGGTGCCAATACTTCTCTCCTCTGACATCCAGGTAGGGCAATATGGTGTATTTATGAATACATTCACACACATACACACACACATATAATATATTCACATGCACACACACACACACACCCACACACACACACCCACTTTCTCTCTCTTTCTCTCTCTTTCACATCCCCTCCTGGTGGGGCAATATTATATATATGTATGTATATATATGTATATATATATATGTGTACATATATGTATGTATATACATATATATGTGTATGTGTGTATTCATATGTGTGTCTGTGTCTGTGTCAGTGTCTGTGTCTGTGTCTGTGTCAGTATCTGTGTCTGTGTCTGTGTCTGTGTCTGTGTCTATTTTTGTGTCTTGTGTCTGTGTCTGTGTCTGTGTCTGTGTCTATTTGTGTTCGTGCCTGGGTGAGAGACAGTGTGTGTGCGTGTGTGTGTGCGTGTGTGTGTGTGTGTGTGCCTGTGTGTGTGTGTGTGTGCGTGTGCGTTTGCGTGTGCGTGTGCGTGTGTGTGTGTGTGTGTGTGTGTGTGTGTGTGTGTGTGTGTGTGTGTGTGTGTGTGTGCGTGTGTGTGTGCACGTGGGTGTTTGTGTGTGCGTGTGTGCATGTTCGTGCGTGTGTGTATATGTGTACATGTACATATTCTCATGATTGCATGCATACACACACACGCACAAATATACTATATAAACATGCACACACGCACATGTGCATGTATGTACATGCCTGCAAATGTACCCTGTTATGGGGTGGCTACGATTAGTAGGCTCCTTAAAATTATAGGTTTCTTTTGCAAAAGAGCCCTATAAAACAGACGATATTCTACAAAAGAAACCTATCATCTCAGTGAGATGACTCACCCAATATCACAGGATTTGAGGAGTGCGTTGTTTTGACTTTCAAGCAATACATAAAGAACAATATGCAGCTGAAGTCTTCTGTATGTACCTGGTGCATGAAATCGAGAAAATTGAATATATTCACACTTGCCAGTCCACATGTTTCAGGGGTTTGAATGCAGGTCTGAAACTGATCTGATACGTTAAGCTGTTGATTCAAAAAATCAATAGAGAATTTGATTAAGCACAATTTGTGCTAGTGGTGAGACTTTTGTGCGTGAGTCGACATGTGTAATACAGGAAATATGCAGTAGAATTGGGGTGTGATGATTGTGTGAATTCACAATCCGAATTGAGATTAAAACCCCTTTGGAGCTGGCCTGCGTCAACGATGTAAAGACGGTAGTCATTGTATTTATTATTACACTGGCTCGACACGCTCGCCCTCTTCGTCGTCCTCGCCATCATGCTGCCTCACTGTTACCTGTATGCACATGTGCGAGAGATAGAGCGAAAGAGAGAAAAACAAAGAGAAAGAAAGAAAATGAGAAAGTGCGTGTGCATATGACATACTACCATGTGCGAGCGAGAAATTTCTGTGCGTGTGTACATATGTAAGCATATGAGTGTATGTGCCAAGGGGCCTCTTTGGGGACTCTTTGTAGTGAGATTGATCATTCTTTCTTTCCATGGTGTAAGACCCCAATGGTAGGTCTCGGCAAACTAACCGAAGTGAAATTAAGGGTTGACCTTCGCTTTGGTTTCACAACCGAAGACGAATCAACCACCACCGAAGCGAAGTCTGACGCCCTGCAGGGCTGCCGGAGGCGTACGCAAAAAAGAATTGAAAAGTGCTAGCACATGGTATAGCGACTTTGTGTGAATTTCTCTTCATTTTTTACATCATTCTATACACTCAAAAGTCATGAGTTTGTGTTACACATGTTTGTGATTCAACGTGCGTTTGTGTGTGTGCGCGTGGGAACATATGATTACGTGTATGTATGTACAGATCTATACTTGCTTATGACATAAATGCACAAGATATGTGTATATGTCAAATGAGTCACTTCGATCATGTGTTATGGGAATAGAGTCCAGCCTGGACTCTATTCCCAAATGTGGTGTGTGATGTGCAGAAGGGCAAGGATTTTTTGCTCGAAAGCTGTAGTGTCCTAGAACCACGTGAGACAAATGCCCACTCCCGGGAAACCATGGAAGCATGGCATCACCTGTGGCACAGCCTGAACGCCACCGAAAGTCGAATTCAATGCCCCATCCTACTTAAGGCCGGAATATGCACGCGCAAAAGGGCAGAAGCGATAAAAGTATGTTTCCCAAGCTTCCCAAGATCACTAAAAACAGTTGGGCAAAGGAACAACGAGCAGTCCATGACATACTGATTGAATGCAATTCCGAGTCCGTTACCCCAAGCCAATTGCAGAGATTTTCATCAACACCCACCGGAAACCGTGAACACGAGCACATATGTGGACTATTCACGGACATGATTCCTTTGAGGACAGCAAGGAAGAGAATGCACAGTGTTGCCCGCAATTGTCGCAAGAACTGAATATCAATTCATTCCACAGTCCTGCCGCCCACTTGGTTTGAAAAATGGCGATGCATCGTTCTCGAACAGCCTTTAGCAGGTAAGTCGGTGTCGAACCCAGCACTGCAAAGCAATCTTGGATTTCAAAAAGAAGGAATTGGCTGCTTTCGGCATCGCCCACTTACATTTCGACGAATTCATCAGTTCGAAAATCAATGACGTTGCGCACTATTTTCAGCAAATTTGAACGGTTGGCCTGTGCCACGGAATCAGAAGACTCGGACGAATACAAACAAATGACCGGGGGAGCTAGCGACATAGTAAAAGCGGAGAGTTCTGGAGAAGATCCCAGGGCAACTGGAGGCCTCGTTTCTAATCTTCCTTACCCTCAGGTTAATAAAACAAAGCAACACACACACACACTCAGGACGTTTCAAACGGCCCCACGGTGGTTGTCAAAAAGGTGGGTCAGCGCGCAATGGGAACTACTCTCGGAATCGAGCGAATTGGAACGAAAAAGCTCAATCTGTCTTCGTGTGAAATAAATCTGCACTGATCCGACGATAATTTTTTTGCGCAAGGTTGTACGCCTGATTGAAAGCTTGTATAGGCTTATCAACGAAATCCAGCGGCAGCACAGCCCCGAGCTACGTAGTTTCGCGACCAAAGAGGTCAAGTTAACAGGCTGTACCGATGGAAACAACATGTTGCAGGCAATGATCAATCATGATCTGAAAAAGGGTCAAGGAACAGAAACAGTCCTAAATCAGATGACGGGCTTGACTCTAGTTTTTTTCCTTGGAAACTCCACATTGAGCACAGACTCAGGCCACGAGTACACGTGGTGTCCAGCGAGCAACAGAATTGTGGTCACGTCCAGCAGCTTCACCGTGACACAAATTATGAAAGCAACGTCTGTGTGGCAAACAAGCCGCTTGAAAGTCATGCTAGGGCCAAACTCCAATGCCAACGGCACGTTGATCATGACAAATCTCAATTGCGCGACGATAAAGAAATCCTTCATGAGCTTAGGCGACAAGACCAGATTTGCAGCTAGGCCAAAAAAAACATTCTTCAGCCGCCACGGGCGCATTTCTCACGACAAGACCACACCTCTCCGGTCGAAAAGGTTGAGTCGGATGACAACGGTAGTGAGATTGACATAATGGAGAGCACCGGGTGTGATGGAACGTAAACCTGCGGCAAGTTGTTTTTAACAACAATTCCAAGCCCTGAGGCAGCTAAATTAAGATGCGCAACGCGTGGTAGCACTCATGCGGCCATCAACATGTCTTTAGGGGAAAACGCTTGCTTCATACCTCTAGCTATAGCAACCAACGGAACTTGTCTGCCGAGATGACATCTCGGTGCAGACAGTGCGAGGACATTTTCAAATATAGCATCATGATCGGTGAGCACTACGGCAGTTCTTTACAAAAGGCGTTGAGCGTATTTACGATGCCGACGATTGAACCCATCGAGAGCACTGAACAAACCTGGCGGAGATATTTCCAAAGGCAGCTCTGAATCCAGATTTCAAGAAGCGCTCGCATCATGGGCCATGAAATCAGGATGGTGGACTGAAGCCAGAAGCATCGAAAAAAAAAACTTTAACAGTGGACGCAAAGCATGTGGTATGCAGAAGTAGCAGCTGGTCGGAGCACTAAGGCTGCTGTGGAGAAGAGTCGAAGAAATCACACCACTCGACACGAAAATCGAAAACGAAGCACTCACATTGTCACTAAAATTGCAAGTGAATTTCATCTATGCGGAGTGGGATGAGCTCAAGGTACGTCGATAGACACTAGATGCATCATTATTTCAGGAAAGACCTTCGTCAAATCTGCTCTCTCAGAGAAACCAACAGGGACTGTTGGAGGAGGTAAGTCAGCAATTGTTGGATTACTTGAGCGAGATTTCTAGGTAGCTATAGAGTATGGCAGTGTGCCAGAATTCTTAAATAGGCTCATCAACAGAGGTCACCGTCTAATAGCAAGATGGGGTGAAGAAACCTTGCTGGAAGCCTCTGATAAGCAGAGAATGTGGAATTCAATCTCGGTCTGGGAGCAGTGGCAGTGGCAACGAGACCTATAATCGTGCCCGAAATGGAAACCGCAGACCAGCCTGACAAGGAATATGGTCTCTTGGAACCTAGGCCCACTGCATTTGTCCATGGCGCTACCATACATTGCCTAAACAATTCAGAAAGGAGCTGCGGCAGTCCTGCTACAGGAGGCACTTATACGTAAAGGAATTGTAGCCAGAGTCACACGAAAGCTCAGACATATGCCACAGTTCCTAGAGTGAGAATGCCAGTGCTATATCGCAGTGTGAAACCGCATGGATGTATTCCATGGGAACATCTTTGCTTGAAATTGCCTTGTCTGCTTGAATGTCGGCTTCTGCATTTGCAAGTTCTCCTCGATGCGCTTTCACCTTGACCAGAAATGTCGATGCTCCTGCTGTTCTTCTTTTTCGGAGCTCCTCAATTGCTTCCCGTAAAATGTCTGCGTCTGGCGCTCCTACTAACGTCACATTTCCAACTTAGCCTAACCATCTTTCCAAAGGCTACAGCATTAAGCAGCGCTTGGCTGTCGAACAAATAAAGCATAGGTTTGGTCACAGGGGTGCCACGTAATGCCAAGACAAAGACCACTAGTTCCAGACGGTTCGAGCTGGATCCTTCTTCTTCGCGTCCCACCTTCTTTTGCTACCTTTTCCTTTTATTCCGCAGATTCACATAATCTGCTCCCATTTCCTTTCCTTTTTGGTTAGATCCATCACTCGCTGCGACTGTGCCTCGGAAGCCGTAACCTCCGATCTCTGTGCTCATCCAGTGTTCCCGCTCGATACCTGTCAGTTCCGATCCGAGACGATGAGAAAGTAGCTCAGTTGGTCAGAGCGCGGGACTGTTAATCCCTGGGTCGTTTGTTTGATTCTGGCAAAAACTCAAAAAACCGAAAACTCAAATCTACATGGATTTGAGCTACATAGACCCTCAAGCAAGGGTACTAAACTACTGTTTCAAGTAATAAAAGCAATCATCAATCAATCGTACTTGACATTCGTCCTTTCTGCCCGACGCCCTCGCTGCTGACAACAACGCCTGATTTTTTTTTGTCGTGACAGTAGGATGTTTGTGACAGCATGAAACGTGATCCTCACTCACTGCCATTTTGAAATTGCCTTGCTTCCATCGCGACCTGTATCGTACGCTCTGCCTGCGATGTGCATTCTTTTTGGTCCCGTTCTTTTGGTTCTTCTCCTCTTTCGATTTCGTTTCATCATACTAAAAAGACCAGTGAAGAAAACAACTTCCAAGAATCTTTGGCCTTGAATTAATTCGAATTAATTAAAAACACGCGAAGTTTTCGAAAAAATCGTGCGCAACGTGGTTGTTTTTTGCGGCGTCAGCCGCTAAATTTTGAAAACGTGACATTAGTAGCGCGTCGGAGTGAGCCTTTCCGGGGTTTTGAGGCGATTTTGGTTGGTCAACTCCCTCCAGAAGAGGTGTTTTAGTACACAAGAATTCACTCGCTTCTTGTCAACGGTGTCGTCACAGCGTCGAGTCACACGCTCTGACGTGTCCTTTCAAACAAATTAATCTAAGTGCTTGGTCACGTCAAAATCTGTAGGCTTTAGGTGAGGCATTCCCCCTGCTGTACGTTGTTTCTTATAAACTGTTTTGGAATTGAAATGGTGTTGTGCGATTTTATTCTCAAGAGTTTTGATTTGACAAAGGGTTTGTTATTTGAAACTTTCTCAATTAATGTTTGGTACAAACTGTGTCGTTGTGATAACTCAGGAATGGAGTTGGAACCATTCCACCACCAATGAATTGGTAAACAGAATAAGAAACTTCAAATCAAATGCATCCCGGTTTGATTCTTAATTTGTATGAAAAAAATGCGCTGCAGGCCAGTTTTTTTATGAAACCAAATGCGCCGCAGGCAAGACTCCATATGTTTTTGACCGTGACTAAGTCCTGATGGGTACTCTGTCCTATTGATATAGCATGTAATTGATGGGTACTCTGTCCTATTGATATAGCATGTAATTTATATTTCACAAATCACAGCTCAAAATCTTCGTCTTTTAATTAATCCATTAATTAATGAATTAATGAAATCATTAATTAATGAATTAATTCATTAATTAACCTTTGGCCGGCCTATAGTACGTTTGTTTTCCCCACTGTCAAAGACTATGAGATTTGCTTCCCCGCTGAGCTCAAATGAGCTGATTTCCTCCGCCATTTTTTTGGACTTGCGCCACACCACCCAGTCGTGCATCGTCCTTGCCTCTTCCAGCCAACTTGCCTATTCTTGTTCTGATAGTCTCTCCCATATTACTACCGTTGGTCCTTCTTTTTATCCCCCAGAAGAGTAGATCTCCGATGGGCCTTGTCCCGCCGACTGAAAGAAAGGAGGAGCAGACATCGCTGCTTCTCCTTCAATTCTCGTGGCACTATTGATCTACTGCAGTGCTTGTAATACTACCCACGTTGGTGATCTGTATCCAGCTCCTCCAACTCTTCTGTTCTTTTAGTCTCTTGCCGAATAGTTGTAATCAGCACTTGCTCGTGGCCTCCCCAACACTCCTGCTTTTTCAGAAAGTTCCATCCCCCGCTAGTGATTATCCATCCTCGTCCTGGGTCCAGGCATGTAGTTAGACCTTCTGTCGTAATGATTCTTTTTTCGTCCCCTCGCTGTTTCCATACCTGCGACGAGTCTAAGATTCTGAAGGCACCACCTGCTCGAATTTTTTGGTCAAGAAACCAATTCCTTCCTATCTCTGGTGGCGTTTCACGAAAGAGGCCAGAGTCATATGCAGCCGTTGGCATCGAAGGCGCTTCCCACCGCATTCTTCTACGCGTGAACTCAGAACCTTTCTTGTCAATTGGGTTTCTGACGATGAGTGGATGATGTGTTGAGCTTTGCCACGAGGGCTCGATATCTTTACTTTATTCACTGTGCAGCAGCGTTAGTGTCTGTTCAAGTGCGTTGTTGCAGCATTCCCGATTTTCATCCAAAATAAACTCGCTCGGCGTGTCGGCTTTTGCCACCATCCTACACTCTCGAACTCTGGCTCGTGCTGCCCACTCCACCAAGAGCCCGGTAGGAGTAGGACAGGTCTATTCCTGTCAAATCTATCGGCGAACTTCCTGTCTAAAAGACGCTGCCAGGCTTGGATTCTGCAAGCTTTTTCTGTCGCCTCAGGCCCATTTACCTGAACCTTAAACACCACCATATCGGCCACCCCCTCTCCCATCTGCGCCTCTGCTATCTGCCGCACGTCTCTTGACTTTCCGACGAAGCTTGTGCCTATCGTGTGCGTGTTGACTGCTACCTGTTCACCGGGTCGTCTTTTTGTTGCCGCTGCTTTTTTGACTGGGCGACTCCTGTCAAGCTCTGCAGTATGGTGGTTTGCATGCTAATCGATTGCTGTCTTCACCAATTCTTGGGCTTGATCGTCTTCACAGGATCCTCCAATCTTCTCATTTCGTGTTTTGCACTTCCGGATGGACCGCGTCGCCGTTGCTCAGCTCATCTTTACAGGGAAGAGCACTGAAGACTGACACTTTGTACATGTGCAATGACTTTGCCAACCATGACCAGAAGTCTTTGTTTGCTACATTCCAGTCCCACAGCTCCATTTCGTCAATCAAGTCAGTAAATGAGTTGCAGTGCCACTCTGTCAATATGCGTGCTAATTGCGCTACATAATTTTTTTGACGACATCTTCATGCCGCATGTATTGGTCAACGTGCTACAGCATGGCCTGCATGAGTAATCCTGATGGCAGGGGGCCCTCATGGCCACCCTCTGCAGTTGAAAAGGTGTATAGAGAATTTGCAGTTGACCATGGTACGTGCCATTTGTTTTCATACGCTTGCACCCAGATTTTTGCAGACTCTCCACCTCACTCTGCAACCATTCAATGAGAGCTGTCGAGAACCGGAAGGCGCCGATTCCTTTCTGTGCGATGAGTTCGGCAGAAAGTTCTGGCATCAGCAGGTGGCCTTTGATTAGATCGCGTGCCACTCTCGCTTTTTCACGGACTACCTCTCTTGTGGCGCTCATGTCACCATTTCCCGTGCCCCAGTAACCTAGGCACCGGCATGCGTCATTGATGTCTAGCGTTTTGAGACGTTCGCCATTTATCCTCAGATCTGGTTCTGGCATGCTTCCCCTTCGCTTTCGATCCTTGTCAATTACAAGCATGAAAGTTTTTTTAACGTTGATCGTCATGCCACACCATGTTGTGAACTCTTGCACCACGTCTAGCAAAGTTTGCATCTCTGCTGGGTTCTCAGCAAAAATTGAGATATCGTCGATGAAACCCTATGTTTTGAAAATGATAGCCGTGGTCGACGTCTTGACTGCTGTCTTCCTGGTTCTTGCCAATCTGTAAACTATGAATGATACCCTGAATCTGCCAAGTCGCCGTGAGCATTCGTAACAGAGCGTTGATAAAGATATTAAACAGTTGCGGGGACGTGATGCTTCCTTGCGCTACAACTGTATTAAACGTGGTTGTTGCACTCTCTGCGTCGTGTGGAGCCAGACGGACTGTTGTGCTGTCGTAAATCTGCTCAAGTAAGTCAACATCTGGTATATGAAACATGTCCATTACGTGCCAGAGAGCTGCCTGCGACATTGCATTGAAGGCGTTTCTTAAGTCGATGAAGACTCGATAGACTCGCTTTCCTTGTCTGTGGGCTTCATACGTGACAAAATGCATGTTTTGCATGTTGATGTTGACACTTCGACCCTGCCTGCCCCCGCCCTGTCCTGGTTCTAACACATTCGTCTGTTCCACGATCCTTTTTAGCCGCTCGTTGATAATGCAAATGAGCAGTTGGTCCTCATTGTTGAGCAGCAGCACTAGCAGTCTTTGATCAGACGATTTGTTGGTGCTGCTCCTCTGTGGAGTTGAGGGATTGCCACGGTTCCATTTATGGTGGACCGGCTCTGGCGTGCTGTGTCGATGGGTTTCTCGGGTAGATGATGATGATTGCTTTTATTATCACTCTTGGAGAAATAATGTAGTAATTGCATTTGGAACTCTCTCATCCTTTCTTAACTAGCTGCACATAGTGAGTGGCGTTGTTTGCATTGTTTTTGCACATGATTGAAAACTGGAAAACATTCATGTCGATGTAGCGTTATTAGTATGG
>Ga0335398_10007422_pt1 | contig 13401 bp, 9 predicted proteins | sample BON03_FD_205742 | JGI IMG/M metagenome (GOLD analysis project Ga0335398, IMG submission 205742) | Freshwater microbial communities from Lake Bonney liftoff mats and glacier meltwater in Antarctica - BON-03 (spades assembly) (version 2) | ecosystem: Environmental > Aquatic > Freshwater > Ice >... | reverse complement strand
GTGTGGGCGGCGAACCTGGCGGCGATCGAGTTGCACGCCCCGATGGCCCTGGCGGTCGACCTCGACACCCCTCGCACGCTGGTGTTCGACTTCGATCCGGGCCCCAAGACGTCGATCGTCGACTGCTGTGAAGTGGCGCTCGGGGTGCGTACCGTGCTCGACGCCGTCGGTCTCGAGGGCTGGTGCAAGACATCGGGCTCGAAGGGGCTGCAGCTCTATGTGCCGCTCAACACTCCGGGTGTCACGCACGAGGCGACGGCCGACTTCGCGCTCGCCGTCGGCCAGGTGATGGAACGCCAGATGCCCGGCCGGGTGACCACCGTGATGGCCAAGGTCGAGCGGCCCGGCAAGGTCTTCGTCGACTGGAGCCAGAATGCTCACCACAAGACCACCATCGCCCCGTACTCGCTCCGTGCCCGTCACGACCCGACCGTGTCGATCCCGGTGACGTGGGACGAGGTCGAGCAGTGCGCCTCCAGCGGCGTCGAGCTGCGCTTCGAGGCCGGCGACGTGCTCGCCCGGGTCGAGGCGCACGGCGACCTGTTTGCCGACGTCCTCGTCCTCGAACAACATCTGCCGACCGCCTCCTGAGTCGCTGTCTGGCTGCTCGCGGTTTACGACGTCACCAACACGGGCACAGTGAAAGCATCGTGTCGAACGGGACGACTCCATGGCCGCGCGGGGTGCGAACCTCCGGCGCTCTGACTCGCCGCCGCCTGCTCGTCGGCACACTCGGGGCCATCGGCGCCGCTGCCACCGCTGGTTCGATCCTCGCTGCAGGCGACATCGGCCCGATCGACCGCCCCGCAACGGCGACCCGCCAGGCCGTGCGTCTGAATCCGCCTGATCCGGTGGGAGGTTGGGTGCCGGGAGCGCTCTATGTGGCGTTGTACGGCCACCCCGGATCATCGACGCTCGGCGTGCTCGGTGAACAGGGCGTCGAGGCGGCCGTCGATCGGGCGAAGACCGTTGCCGCGCAGTACGCCCCGTTCGGTCGACCGGTCGTGCCGACCTTCGAGATCATCACCACGGTGGCGTCATCCTCGGCGGGGTCCGATGGCGACTACTCGAACGAGTTCCCCGATTCGACGTTCCAGCCATGGCTCGATGCTGCCGGCGCCAACGACATGCACGTGATCCTCGATCTGCAGTCCGGGCGGGCAACGTTCCCCTCGCAGGCACGCGAGATCGAGGGGCTGCTCGCCCAGCGCAACGTCAGCCTGGCGCTCGACCCGGAGTGGCGGGTCGGGCCGACGCAGCGTCCCGGCGGCGGACGGATCGGCACCGTCGACGGCACCGAGGTGAACGAGACCATCGACTACCTCGACGATGTGATCCGCCGGTTCTCACTCCCACCGAAGATGCTGGTCGTGCACCAGTTCACACCGTCGATGGTCACCAACAAGGCGATCATCCGCGGGACACCGAACGTGCAGGTCGTGTTCCAGATGGACGGCTTCGGCACCCTGGCACTCAAGATCGGATCGTGGGATCGGATGGTCGCCGACCTTCCCGCCGGTGCCCTCACCGGCTGGAAGAACTTCTACGACGAGGACCGCCCGACCCCGACCCCGGAGGAGTCGCTGTCGGTGCAGCCCACCCCCATCTACATCAGCTACCAGTAGCCGAGCGATGAGCGAACACACCACATCTGCGGGGTTCGCTCATCGCCTGGGGATTGTGGCGGGAACCCGTCAGCCGATGGGGGTGCCGACGAGGACGACCTGCTTGCGGGAGTCGTCGGGGTAGCGTTCGTTCAGGGTGACCGTGACGAACACCTGGGTGCCATCGCTCGCCACCCGGGGCACGTAGTTCACCGCGCCTGGTTCGAGGCCGAGCAGGTCGGCGACCGACTCCTTCGAGAACGTCAGGCCGTCGGCCGTGGTGAGGATGCTCCAGTCGCCGAAGTCATCGGGGCTCTGTGGATCGAGCGAGAGGCGGGAGTTCACTTCGTCACCGGTCAGCTCGGCGATCTCGTCGCCGGTCGGGTTGCGGAACACCATGGCGCCCGACGGCGACTCGTCGACGTACTCGATCCGGTCGTCGGTGATCTGCTCGCCCGTTGCGGCGTCGTAGTAGCGGGGCGACTCCATCGCCGAAGCTTGACGGACGGTCACCCCGTCGATGGTGAACTCGATTCCACCCTGCGCTGCGATCTGGTCGTTCGAGGCCGAGACCGGCGTGACCCATCGTCCCGATGCGGCAGCGCCGGAGCCGGGAGACAGTATCGAGAACGGGTCGAAGAGTGTGGAGGGGTCGCTGAAGGTCGACGACCCGTCGGCGCCGAGCGTGGCGAACACCTGCTGGTAGGCGCCCTCGGGTGACTGCTCGTTCCAGGCGAAGCCGAGCGTGGATTCGCCGAGTCGACCCGGCGGCTGCGACCAGTTGGCGAACGGTGCGGCGATGGTCTGCCACGTGCCGTCCTGATAGCGGTGGACGGTCGTCGACTCCTGGTCGCCGAACTGGTTCACCTCGACGAAGTCGGGCGATGGACCGCCGGAAGCGGAGATCAGACGCTTGCCCGGGGCTGGCGACTCGATCGGGGTGACGGTGCCGTCGTTACCCACGAGGAAGAACGAAGTGGCCTCGTTGCGCATCGCATCGACCGTCTCGGCTGGCACACCCAGTTCGTCCCACGTGAGCAGACGGGTCGAGCAGTTCGACGGGTCGCCGGACGAGGCGGCAGCGGGTTCGGTGCCCACTGGCACGGTGATGGCAGACGGAATCTGGATCGTGGTGGCCGTCATGTATTGGTCGCTGTCGCAGCCCTCGTCGACCACGGTGATGCCGTTGGCTTGCATGCCAGACATCTGGTCGAGGTCGAACAGCTCGGACTGCTTGGCGACCTCGGCGACGTTCACGCCCACGCCGGGTGTCACCGCCGCGATCACACCGTCGGCCACCGCGTTGAGCTGTCTCCCGATGTTGACCTCGACGAACGGCAGCGAGGCTTGGGCGTTGGTGTCGATCGGCAATTCGACTCTGGTCCAGTCGGTACTGTCGAGTCCGGCCACAGCGACGGTCAATGGGTTCGGCTCGCTGGTGGCGACACCAGGTGCGGTGCCCAGTGCGAACATGTGCCCACCGGTCGACACGGCTCCGTAGAGACCGTCCGCAGCAAAGGGTGCGGCGAGTTCGGTCTGCTCCCACGCCACGCCATCGGCTGTGCGCCAGATGGACGGGGCAATGTTGTCGTAGTCGTTGGAACGCCCGGGCGACGTCGACACGGCGAGTCCGGGAATCGACGCTGCACCGCCGGAGCTGAACGTACTCACGATGCTGTTGGCCCGGCCGGGGTCGATCACTTTCCACACGAATGCCGGGTCGCCGAGCTGAGCGGGAACGGCGTCGATGCCCGGCTCTGTCGCCGGCTCCGGTGCGGGAGCGGCACCATCATCGCTGGCGTTGACGCCCGAGGGGCCGTTGGTCATGCGCAGCTCGGGTCCGCTGCCGCCCGACAGCGCTTGGACGCCGACGACCATGCCCATCACCGTGGCCGCGGCGACACCGCCGACGAGGGTGCGGTGGCGGCGGATCGTGCGCTGGCGGGCGGTGTGGCGGACGCTCGATGGTTCGAGATCGGACAGTGTGACGCGTTCGGCGCTGGCGGTGAGATGGTTGCGGAGGCGCCGCTCGGTGATCGCGTCGAGCGACAGGGAGGTTTCGGCCCGCGCGGGATCAGAGGGGTTCGTGTTGTCGTTCGTGTTGTCGTTCATGGTGGGGTCCATTCGTTCAGGCGTCGCGCAGGTGGCGGAGACGGCGTTCGAGTTGGGTGGAGGCCCGACTGAGACGGCTCTTCACCGTGCCGGGGCGGATGGCGAGGGCGTCGGCGGTCTGTGTCTCCGACCAACCGAGCATGAGGCGGCACACCACCACGGCTCGATGATCGACAGACAGCTCGTCCAACGCCAGTGCAATGACGGGGTCGGCCACGGTGAATTCCGCTGTTTCGGCGGGAGGGGGCACCCGTCGAAGCAACCGTCGCAGCCGGCTGCGCGCATGGTTGAGGCCGACCCGGTACACCCAGCCGGCAGGATTGTCGAGGCGACCGACGTGGTCCCATCGCTGATAGGCGCGCACCATCGCCTCGTCGACTGCATCGGTCGCCAGGTCGTTGTCGTGCAGGGTGAGTGCCAGCGCCCGCCCGACCGATGGTCGCGCCTTTCGATAGAAGGCGTCGAAGTCGGGGGCTGCCTCGATCACCATCATCTGCATCTCGCCGACGACGGGAATCTCGCCGGTGGTCGAACTCGGGTGGACTGCGGACACGTGAGGTACACGTCTGAAGGCCCTGATCGGTTCCATCATTCTTCGCCGATCCGTTCGAGCAAAGCGACGGCCTCGTCATTGCCGAGATCCGCGGCGACGACCAGCGCCTGGCGCGCCGCCTCGATGTTGCCGCGTTCGATCGCTGCCATCGCCTCGCCGACGTGGCAGCGCGCACAGTTCGGAGCCCGTTCGAGCTCTCGCTCCCACGCCGCCGACGCAGCGAGGCGATCGTCGTCAGTTCCCGTGATCGCTGCGCGCAGGCTGAGCAGGCGCGCCTGTTCGTAGAGCGATGTCGGCTCCAGTGGCGAGATGTCGAGCGCGTCGCCGACCGATTCGAGGGCACGGTCGACACCGCCGAGTGAACGTTCCTGCTCGTGCGATCGGGCGAGCAGCAGCAGGTGGCGGATGTCGAACGGTGCCCGATTCGTGGCGCCCTCAGCGCGGTCGATCGCGAGGGCGACGTCGGTTGCGTTCGCGGCATCCAGTGCCAGACGGTCGGCCGCCACGGCTCGGACTCCCACTACCCCGGCGACCGCGGCGGAGGTAGCGAGCAGCACCGCGGCAGCGGTGGTCACCGAGCGACGTCGCACGGTTGTGCGCCCGGGCACGACCGCTATCGCAGAGTGAGCGATTGGACGGGCTCGGACCACGACGATGCCGGCGAGCATCCAGAACACAGGGTCGAGTTCGGCGAGCGGGAACAGCAGTTGCTGCTGGACGGCGTAGGCGATCACGGCAGCAGCGAGGCCCGTGTCGAGTGCGTTTGCTCTGCGGGCCAACCGGAGTGCGCCCGAAATGACTGTTCCGATCAGTGCGAGATACACGACTGCGGCAAGTACCCCTGAGCTGATCGCAACATCGAGCACGCCGCTGTGCGCGCGGTCGATGCCGGTCGACTCGCCGAATCGGCGCACGTAGTCGGCGTCGACGAACTGGTCGACCACCAGCCGGTAGCCCTCCGGTCCGACCCCGGTGACGGCGTGGTCGGCGATCGCCCGGGTTGCGATGCGCCACTCGTCGAGACGTGACGTGAGACCTGCTGAACGCTCGAACACGCCAGTTCGGATCGCCACGCCGACGGCGACGACGGCTGCGAACATGCTCGCCACGACCACCCGCCGAGTTGTGGCGGGGAGGCTTCGCCGGCGGCGCACAACGATCACGAGGACACTCGCAACCAACAGTGCCACGAGTGCCGCCCGACTCCCCGAACCGAGCACGGCAATGGCGAGCGTGAGCGAACCCGCCGCCCCGACCAGCCGCCAGCTGCGGACCTCGTCGGTGTCGCACGCAACGCCGATCGCGACAGGCAGCAACAGACAAGACGCCGCACCCAGGTACGCAGCAGAACCGAACGGGCCGCCGAGCCGTGACGAGTTCGACACGAACTCGACCGGTGCACGCCACACCAACTCGACCATGCAGTAGATCCCGAGCGTCACTGCAGCGATGACGGTGCTGTGGATGGCTGCTCGTCGCGCCATGCCGTCGGTGCCAATGCGGCGCCCGACGGCGAACATCAACGCGAACATCACCCAGGCCAGCAGCCCGAGATGCCGGATCGGTGTGCCGATCCAGGCGTACAGCCCGTCGAGCGCTGTGATCGTCGAGACGCCGATCAGCACGAGCAAGCCAGCCGACAACCACACGGTCACGCGCTCGAGCGTCGGGACAGGCAGCGCGACCCTGCGGGTGTCGCTCGCCGTTGCGAACGTCGCAGTGATCAGCACGACAACCAGCACGGCCCACCACTTGGCCACGGTGAACGGGAACCAGCCCTGTGGGTCGAGTGAGAGCACCGCAGCGATGGGCACCAGACCCGCGGCGGCACCGAGGTACCACGAACCACTGGGCAGCGTCGTGTCGTCGGAGATCCGCAGATCTTGCCCCATCGGTGGGGGAGCTATCGAGCAGGTGCCGCCATCGGCACCGCTGCGACGGTCATCATGGGGAGATGTCTGCTCGTCGCCGCCTGCGCTCGTGTGGCGTCGTCGGCGCTCTCGTGCTCGCGGCGTGCTCGTCGCCGACCGCCGAGTCGGAGGGTCCGTCGTCCGATGGTTCCCGGGATCCGGCGCCGTCGTCGACGGAGTTGTTCGACATCGCTGAACGCGATCCGCTGCCGTTCCCCGGCTACGCCATCGACCGCGTCACGATCGCGCCGCTCCCGCCGCCTGGTGGTTCTGCTGCTCCCGAGGCCCCGATCCTCACCGGGTGGGCTGCGTTCGACGCCACGCTCAACAGCTCGATACTCGGCGGTGGTTCCGATGCCGTGTCCGTCGCCGTGTCGATCGACGGCGAGATCGTCCACCAGGCAGCAATGGGAGCTCGTGTCCCCGACACGTTCGATGCCGTCGGGACCACCGACAAGTTCCGCATCGCCAGCATCTCCAAGCCGATCACGGCGATCACGATGTTGCAGTTGGTCGAGGAGGGCCTCATCGGCCTCGACGATCCGATCGGCAGCATCGTCGCCGACGCTGTGGGTGTGTCGTCGCCGATCGCCGGCGTCGCCGAGATGACGGTGCGTCAACTACTCACCCACATCTCCGGATTCCCGCAGTACGAAAGCCTGTTCTTCCGCAATCAGGTCGGCTCGTGCGCAGAGGCGGCCGCCATCGGCGTCACCCGGTCGCTGCAGGGTGCGAGCTTCCGCTACAGCAACATGAACTACTGCGTGCTCGGGATGTTGATCGAGCAGCTCACCGGCCAGCCGTACGAGCAGGTCGTGTACGAACGGTTGCTCTCACCGCTCGGGATCTCCGGCATGCGGCTTGCTCCCACCTACGACCCTGGCCCCGGTGAGGTGGTGCATCGCAGCGTGCCCGGGCGCAACTACATGGAGGTGCTCGGCGCGGCGGGTGCGTGGGTGGCGTCGCCGACCGACCTCGTGACCATCTTCGATTCGCTCGATCTGGACATGCCTGGGTGGAAGCCGCTCGAAGCCGACACCGTGACCACGATGAAGACGGCGGTCAACGACCCGCTCGCCCCGGACCGTGGCTACGGCATGGGCCTGATCTTGTATGGCGGCGGAGCGGCCGGTCACACCGGCACGATCGAGAGCACACACGCCATGGTGCTCGATCGGGCCGACAACGTCACCTGGGCGGTCACCGTGAGCGGCGAGAACCCGAGTGACACGGTTCGCCTCGCCGGCATCGTCGACCGTGCGTTGGCTGCTGGCGGATTCTTCCCCGGCTGACCCCAACCACGTTTGCGTTGCACTTCCGGCGGACCGCCCCACCCGAAACGTCACGCAAACGTGGGGTATGGCGCGATCAGGTGAGGAGGGGTGCGACTCCGGTGGCGATCAGGTCGAGGTGGTCGAGGTCGGCGAGGTCGAGCACCTGGAGGTAGATCCGCTCGGCACCAGCGTCTGCCCATCGACGGATGGTGGCGGCCGCTTCGTCGGGGGTGCCGGCGACACCGTTGGTGCGCAGTTCGTCGGGCTCGCGTCCGATCGCTGATGCCCGCCGGGCCACGTCGGCCTCGTCGGCGCCGACGCACACCACCAGTGCGGCAGAGAAGGCCATCGTCGCCGGGTCGCGGTCGATCGATGTGCAGGCTGCTCTCACCCGATCGCATTGCTTCGTGAAGAAGTCGACCGGCACGAACGGCGTGTTGAACTCCGACGCGAACCGGGCCGCGAGTGCCGGGGTGCGCTTCGGTCCGCCACCACCGATGACGATCGGTACGGGCGACTGCACCGGCTTCGGCAGCGCCGGCGAGTTGGTGACCGGGTAGTGACCGCCAGGCGACTCGAACGTGTCGCCGACCGGCGTCGACCACATCCCGGTGATGATCTCCAGTTGCTCCTCCAGCCGGTCGAAGCGTTCGCCGAGCGACGGGAACGGGATCCCGTACGCCTCGTGCTCCTGCCGATACCAGCCGGCGCCGAGGCCGAGTTCTATCCGGCCGTTCGACATGTCGTCGACCTGGGCGACGCTGATCGCCAGCGGCCCGGGAAGTCGGAACGTCATCGAGGTCACGAGCGTGCCCAGGCGGATCGTGGACGTCTCGCGGGCGATACCGCCGAGCGTCACCCACGCATCGGTCGGACCCGGGAGCCCGTCGCCGTCGCCCATGGCGAGGAAGTGATCGCTCCGGAAGAACGCCCCGAAGCCCAGCGTTTCGGCGCGCACGGCCACGGCGAGCAGGTCGCCGTAGGAGGCACCCTGCTGGGGTTCGGTGAAGATGCGGAGGTCGGCGATGTCCATCTCCGAGACCCTACGGAGCTGATCGATACGCGACACTGGTTGCCATGGCATCTCTCCACCAGAACGGTCGTGACGTCGACGACGTGATCCGAGACCTCACCCACAAGCGCGTCGACGACGTGAAATGGGCCGACGGCCGAACGTTCGGGATGGTCTACGACGGTGGGCCGTTGGTGCACGAGGTGGCCGAGCAGGCTGCCCGGTTGTACCTGCACGAGAACGCGCTGAACACCAAGGCGTTCCCGTCGCTCGGCCAGATCCAGTCCGAGGTGGTCGGGTGGACTGCCGGCCTGCTCCACGGCGACGACGCCGTGGCCGGGTTCCTCACCAGCGGCGGCACCGAGTCGATCCTGTGTGGTGTGCTCGCCGCACGTGAGCGTGGCGCAATCGAGCGGGGGATCACCGAGCCCGAGATGGTCGTGGCTGAATCTACCCACGCGGCGTTCCACAAGGCGGCGCACAACTTCGGGTTGAAGCTGCACACGGCGCCGGTGAAGGACGACTGGACGGCCGACGTCGATGCCATGGCGGCGCTGTGCAACGACAACACCGTGCTGGTGGTCGGCTCGGCGCCGCAGTACCCGCAAGGGGTGCAGGACGACATCCCGGCCATCGCCGCGCTGGCGAAATCGATCGGGGCGAACTGTCACGTCGACGCCTGCATGGGCGGGTTCGTGCTGCCGTTCGTCGAGATGCTCGGCCGCGAAGTGAAGCCGTGGGACTTCCGCGTCGACGGCGTCACCACGATCTCGGCCGACATCCACAAGCTCGGCTACGCGCCCAAGGGCGTGTCGGTGATCCTGCATTGCAACAAGGCGTCGCGGTCGTACCAGACGTTCGTCTTCGACGGCTGGCTCGGCGGGTTCTACGCGTCACCCAACATGCAGGGCACCCGCTCGGGTCTGCCGATGGCATGTGCGTGGGCCGTGATGTCGCACCTCGGCATCGACGGCTACGTCGACCTCACCCGGCAGATGCTGGTGAACGCCGATCAGTTCCGTGCCGGGGTGGCAGCGATCGACGGCATCCGGGTGCTCGGCGACAGCCAGTTCCACCTGGTGGCGATGGCATCAGATCCGCAGTTCGACCCGGAGATCGACATGTTCGCTCTCGGCGATGCGCTGCTCGCCAAGGGCTGGTTCCACGACCGCCAGGGCCCACCCGACAACCTGCACTCCACGATCAGCAACTCGAACACCGGCGTGATCGATCAGTACCTCGCCGACCTCGCCGAGTGCGTGGATGCCGTGGTCGGCACCCGCACCGACGACCGCAGCACCAACTACGCCACCCTCGAGTGACCAGCCACGGGCGATGAGCCAAACCCCGGTATCTGGTGGATTCGCTCATCGGTCTGGGGATCGCGTGTCGGGCGATGAGCCAAACCCCGGTATCTGGTGGATTCGCTCATCGGCTCGGACCGGCTCGGGCGGCGGTCAGTTGATCTGGCGGGACTGATCGGCCCAGAAGGGTTCGCGTAGTTTGAACTTCTGGAGCTTGCCGGTGGCGGTGCGTGCCAGCTCCTCGCGGAACTCGATCTTCTTCGGGCACTTGTAGCCGGCGAGCTTGGTCTTCGCGAACGCGATCAACTCGGCCTCGGTCAGCGAACTCCCGGGGACCGTGACGACGAGGGCAGTGACCAGCTCGCCCCACTTCTCGTCGGGGATGCCGATGACGGCGACTTCGGTGACATCGGGGTGCTGGAACAGCACGTCTTCGACCTCGATCGACGACACGTTCTCGGCGCCGGTGATGATCACGTCCTTCTTGCGGTCGGAGATCACGACGTAGCTGTCGGGGTCGATGATGCCGCCGTCGCCGGTGTGGAAGAACCCGTCGCGGATCGCGGCGGCCGTCTGGTCGGGCTGGTCCCAGTAGCCGTCCATCACCATGTTGCCTCGGGCGAGGATCTCGCCCTGGTCGTCGATGGCCATCGTGCAACCCACGACCGGCGCGCCGGCGCGGTTGAGCTTGGCTGCCTGTTCGGCGGGGGAGAGGTCGTCGTACTCGGCCCGGCCGCGGTTCATCGTGATCACCGGCGTGGTCTCGGTGAGGCCGTAGATCTGCACGAACTCCCAGCCGAGTTCGGTCATGGTGCGCTCGATCGTGCGGGTCGGCGGGGGAGCGCCCGCCACGACGATGCGCACCTGACCACGCCCGGGGATCGGACGTCCGGTGTCGGCCTCCCACGTGGCGGCGGCGTCGAGCACCATGTTCAACACGGCAGGAGCGCCGCACATCAGCGTGACGCCGTGCTCCTCGACGCGCCGGAGGATCTCGGCGCCGTCGATCTTGCGGATCATGATGTGCTCGGCGCCCATCCCGGTGACGGCGTACAGCATGCCCCAGCCGTTGCAGTGGAATTGGGGAAGTGTGTGCAGGTATACGTCACGGTCGTTCACGCCAATGTGCCAACCGAAAATGCTGGCGTTGAGCCACAGGTTGCGGTGCGTGAGCTGCACACCTTTGGGGCGAGCGGTGGTGCCCGAGGTGTAGTTGATCGTGGCGGTGGCGTCCTCGTCGCCGTCCCATGGCGCAGGCTCGACTCCGAACTTCATCAGCATCGCGTCGGCCTCGGCGCCGATGATCAGCTTGCGTTCGCACTCGACGTCGGCCATCGCATCGGCCAACTCCGGGTCGACGAGCAGCAGCCTGGCTCCGGAGTGGGCGACGATGTACTTGACCTCCTCGGCGACGAGGCGGAAGTTGATCGGCACGAGCACCCGGCCCGATCCGGACACCCCGAACAGTGCGGTGAGCAGCCTGGCCGAGTTGTGGCTGACCATTGCCACTCGCTCGCCAACGCCGATGCCGAGCTCGTCGAGCCCCGCAGCCATCGCCCGAGCCCGCTCGGCCATCTCCCGATACGTGATCGAGCCCCACGACTCCGCGGGCTGATCGGGTTCGTCGACGATCGCCACCCGATCGGGGTACACGAGCTCGGCCCGTCGTAGGAAGTCGTTGACCGTGAGTGCCACCTTCATGCCGTCGAACCTATTCGCGCCGTGCAACCTCCCGTGCACTCGGACAGCTCACCGTCGAGGTGATGAGTCTTCGCGCGGACAGGTCGCGCGGAGACTCATCGCTCCGATCGTGATGTCAGCGGCCAGGGGCGATTGCGTTCCACCGCGAGGGCGAGGTCGAGCAGGAGCGGCTCGGAGAAGTGGCGACCGTTGATCTGCAGGCCGATCGGGAGACCGTCGAGGAACCCGGCCGGCACCGAGATCGCCGGGTTGCCGTGGAGATTGGCCGGGAACGTGAGACGTCCGTTGTTGCCAGCACCGGCTTCGATGCCGCCGAACACCGAGGCGATCGGGCCCTCGGCGTCGAATGCGATGTCGGGGTTGGTGGCGGTGATCACGAAGTCGACGCCATCGGCCGGATCGAAGATGCGCGCCATTGCCTCGTTGACCTCGGTGCGGCGTCGCTCGATGCGGGCGCGAGCGGTGGCGTCGTACTTGCCGGCCGTGGCTTCGAGCCCGAAGCGCATCTCCGGCGTGAGATCGTCGGCGCAGTCGGGCCACTTGTCACCGAGCTGTGCGGCGATGGAGATCATCCCGGAGATCGACCAGGCACCACCCATGCTCGGCACGTGGGTGTCGACATCGTCGACCCTCACCAGACCGACATCGTCGATCAACGCTGCCGCAGCCTCTTCCAACAGCTCCCACATGATCGGCGACACGGTGGCGCCTCCCCAGTCGTTCACCACGGTCACGCGGGCACCGCGGAGCGCGTCGAAGTGCGAGCCGAGATCGGCTTCCCACCCCTCGACCCGGGGCAGGCTCAACGGGTCGCGTGCATCGTGGCCGTTGGTGACGTCGAACCAGCGGGCGGTGTCGCGAACCGAGCGGGCCATGACACCGGTGGACACGGTCAGGTTGCCGTATTCGGCGTGGGGGCCGCGAGGAATTCGCCCGAAGGTTCCCTTCAGCCCGACCAGCCCGGTGAACCCGGCCGGGATGCGGATCGATCCGCCGCCATCGCCGCCCGTCGCAATCGGGTAGATGCCGCCAGCAACCGCAGACGCCGACCCGCCCGACGACCCACCGGGCGTCTTGCCCTGCTGCCACGGATTGTGGGTGGCGCCGTGGAGCTCGGTGCGTGTGAGGTTGACCCCGCCGAACTCGCTGGCTGTGGTCTGTCCCGCCAGCACGGCGCCGCCGCGATCGACGAGGCGTTGCACCATCGTGGCCGTGTGCGGGGCGATGTGGTCGCGCAATGGGACCGAGGCCTCGGTGTCGGGCCATCCCATCACCGGGGTCAATTCCTTCACCCCGACAGGCACACCGCCGAACGGGAGGTCGACGTCCGCAGCGCGAGCGGCTGCCCGAGCGGCGTCGCGATCCTCGTAACAGATGGCGTTCAACTCGCTGGCGTCGACGGCGGCGAACGTGGCCTCCAACTCTTCGCTCGGTGACCGCTCACCCGCTCGGAACGCCTCGACCAGACCGACTGCATCTCCCTGCCAGGTGTCAGAACTCATGGGACGGGACTGTACGTGCCGCCTACGATCTGCGTCGCCATGGACTCACGCACCTTTCTCGGACTCGAACCCACCCACAACCCGTTCCGCTGGAAACTGCCGGTCACCGACGGCATCTCGACCACCGGCAACTTCCTGTTCGGAGGGTCGGGTCTCGGTGCTGCCATCTCTGCGATGGAGGGGACGTCGGGTCGCCAATGTGTGTGGGCGACCGCGCAGTACCTGTCGTATGCGAAGCCGGGCGAGGTGCTCGACATCGACGTCACGATCGCCGTCGACGGCCACCAGATAACTCAGGCGCGGGCGGTCTGCCACGTGGCGGACCGGGAGATCCTGACCGTCAATGCCGCGCTCGGCGACCGTCCGATGGAGGCGTCAGGGCAATGGGAGCACATGCCCGCCGACGTCCCCCCGCCCGAGGATTGTCGC
>Ga0335398_10007414_pt1 | contig 13407 bp, 9 predicted proteins | sample BON03_FD_205742 | JGI IMG/M metagenome (GOLD analysis project Ga0335398, IMG submission 205742) | Freshwater microbial communities from Lake Bonney liftoff mats and glacier meltwater in Antarctica - BON-03 (spades assembly) (version 2) | ecosystem: Environmental > Aquatic > Freshwater > Ice >... | reverse complement strand
ACACACACACACACACACATCTTCCTACAGACATGCACGATATCGCACATGTACTATATGATATTTCAAACGTGTATACAATATTACTCCTAGACCCAAACCAACACTCAAATGCTTTTACACAACAAACAATCCAGGCGGCAACGTGTCATCGACCATTTTTCACTGGGGGCTTTCGCGGCGCGGCTTCATCAGATAGTCACGACAGCCCACTGTGTCGGGGGAAAATAGAAATAGAAATTGGGAGGATCCGGCAACAAGTCATGGAACCTTTGTCACGGAGGGTTTCATGCGTGGAATTTTTGTACTTAGTCTGTCGGGGGAATTTTTTATTAAAAAACTCATAACTTGCTGTATGTCAGGACATGCATGCATACATGCATGCATGCGTACATACGTACATGCACACATGCACACATATATACACACACACACATACATACAAACATACATTAAACCCTACATAAATACATGCATCCATTCATAAATGCATAAATACACATGCAAACATACACACATACATATATACATGCATCCAAACACACTGCAAACCCCACTTTATGGGTTGGCAACGATGTTCCGAGTCATCATAGTATGCGGTGGCAATGATGTGCAGGCTCGACAATGTGTGGGATCTCTTTTGCAAAAGAGCCCTATTCTAGGCTCTTTCGCAAAAGAAAATTTCTAGAATGGTCGAGCTGCATCCCCCCCCCTTCAGAGAAAGTGTTGCATGTAATTGCTGCACGTGTATTTGCGCGCATGCTGTATGTACATACATGCATACATGACACGCTCGTGTGTGGATGAATCATGGCACACTTATGAATTCGTCATGTCACACATGTATATGTGTCGAGTCAAACTTGTGGGATACACAAATGCGCAAGTCAAAAGACATCTCTCGGCACATGCTGATACTGCTGCCAGCTATGCCCATCAAGTTTTCAAGAAAATGGTATGGGGTGGCTACGATTAGTAGGCTACTTAAAATTATGGGTCTCTTTTGCAGAATATCGTCTCTTTTATACGGCTCTTTTGCAAAAGAGACCTATGATTTTAAGGAGCCCACTAATCGTAGCCGCCCCATACAGTGTATCGACAAAGGGAAAACAAGTGTGAGATGTAGGCAAGTCTTCTGCAAGGCAGTGATATTTTTTTAGCCTGAAATTAGGGTTTGGTAGGCTTTGGGTTAGAATATCGTCTTCGCTCTCCCCTTCAGATTGTTCCTTGATGCGAGAAAGGTAGAAGATCACGTCCTGATTTTTTTTTCTTCTCTTCTTGTCACACTCACTCTTGACATGCTTCAAGCTTTTACTAAGCTTAAGCGCTATGCTCGACATTTTTACGAAAGAGATCAAATCCGGGAACATTCTCTGTGGAACCCACGCTGACAAGCTTGCTTGGCGCTGATTGTTGACGCTTGCGAATATTCACACATTCCGAGAGGGATTTTTGAAAGCTCTGCCCTGGTACGCATCACCGAACATGCAACACACACCAGCTTGTGGTGCAGACACAAGCTCTTCCAGATCTTGGGGCCCCATTTTGATCCATGGATGGTTCATGGCCTCAGCAGCAGATATTCTCCGTCCTGCATCGACTGTAAGAAGCCGTGATACCAAATCGGCAGCCTGTGGCGAGAAGCGAGCAAGGGCTTTGGCATCATACTGACCCGCACTCATTCGATTGACAGTTTCTTGAGGGGACGATCCGATGAATGGCTGATGTTTTGTGAGTAGGAAAAAGAGACAGACACCTAGCGACCACATGTCAGCTTTTATCCCGCAGGATACCTGTTGGACCACTTCGGGAGCGCCGTAACCAGGAGTGGAACGCAGCATGCCGGGTGTTTTGTAACATGAAGGCTGCGATGTAGAGATTCCATAATCACACAGCTTCACCGTCATGGGCTTGACCTGCAAAAGTAGGAAGTTTTCAGGGGGAGTTTTAGCGGTGAATTCAGAGTTCATAGAGAAAAACGATTTGTGGAAGAAGAACCGACCACAATTGCAAACACACAAACAGACACATACACATGCGCAGACACAGACACAGAAATAGACACACATACACGTAGAGACACATAGACATGTGACACACAGCTGTGACTACATCCTGATGATTGAGATCGAAATGTGTGTGTGTGCGTGTGTAACTGTGAAACTCAGAGAATTTGGAAATAAAAACGATTTTTGGAAAAAGAACCGATCAACTTGCAAACACACACAACACACACACAAACACACACACAAACACACACAAACATACACATACACACGTACATAGATACATACACACACACACACACATACACACACACGCACACACGCACACGCACACACACACACACTCTCTCTCTCACACACACACACACACGCACACACACGCACACACGCACACATGCACACACGCACACACACGTGCGTGTGTGCGTGTCAAGTGTGTGTGTGTGTGACTACATCCCTATGATTGAGATTGAAATATGTGTGTAGGTGTTTACAAAGGTGAATTTCAGAGTGTGGAAACAGACAGAAAGACGTGAAAACGTCCCTATGATTGAGATCGAAATGTGCATATGCGTGTGAGTGAGTAAGGGTGAAATTCAGAATGTCTGAGGGCCAACAAAAACTATGGAAAAATTGCCGACCACGTTTACACACTCGCACGTAAAAACACAGAGACATACATACACAGGCACACACACACACACCTAGACACACAAGTCACACACACAGACAAACAGACGCACAGACACGGACGCTCACACATACATATACGCATACATAGAGATGTAACTACGTCCCTATGTTGAAGATCCAATTGTGTGTATATTTGTGTTATTTTTTTATAATGGCGAAATTCAGACCTGTGAAAGAATCATTGAAATGAATGAAAAGGGGTAAAATGAGTAGCAATACTCGACGCTTGCATGCGTGTGTGTATGCGTGTGTATATCGGTTTAACCTGCGAAAAGAATCGGAGTCGCCGATGAGGCGGGGAAAATTGAGTAGCAATATCGACGCTTGCATTTGTGTACGTGTGTTTGTGTAACAGTGAAATTCAGACCTGCGACAGGAGGAAATTTTCAGGTTTGAGATCAAAATGGACGATGCCGCGGCCGTGCATAAAGTGCACGCTCACGAGCAGCTGGCGCATGATACACTGCACCTCGCTTTCTGTGAGAGCACGTTTTTTAAAGTATTCAAAGAGGTCACCACCCCCCATCAGCTCCATGATGATGACGTATTGATGATGATTTTCGACAAACTCTGTGGTTTTCGTTAAGAGTTGGTGCTGCAGTTCAAGGCCGAGTTTTACCTCTGTGATCAGAAGCTTGCGCTCGTCGGCAGGATGGGTGGCTGAATCGATGCGGTTCCGGGGAATGATTTTCACAGCCACTTGCGCACCTGTCACCTTGTCACGGCCCTGATAGACTGTTGCGTAGGCCCCTGAGCCTAGCACTTTGCTGGAAACTTCGTAGGCGTTTTGCAGATTGTGGTGCGCTGCGTGCTGCCGCATAAGCTTGCACCACGCATCTCGATCCTGCTGCGAGGCGGCAAAAAAGGTGAGCGTCTTGCTGTTGTTTTCGTAGACGCACTGAAAGCAGAAGCCGCTTCTACCCTGCACTGGGCCATCCATTGCACTGCGGGGGTGCACGACGCTGTTCTGGATGAGCTCGTCCCCCTGGAGCTGGTCGCCACCTTGGCACTGCAACGATGGCCAGCTCAGATTCAATGTGACATCCATGAAAGAGCCGTCGGCTGTGCGCTGCCAAACCTTCCCTTGCTTGCTTTGTAGCGCCACGCCCACATTGAGCTGGAACGCCGGCATTTTCGATGACCCTGACTCCTGCCAGTCACGTGTTCGTGTGCGGCCCACAGAGTTCGCTGCTGCATCTTCGTGCAACCAAAAACGGTCTGTTTCGAACCGGCGCGCTTTGGAAAATCATCCGAAAATGCAGTCACGGAACCAAGGTAACAAAATTACTGCACATGGTAGTGGGACTCGGCCAGAAGGTGAATCGTGCTGACCAAAAAATTGAGGGTCGATTGGGGGATTCAATTTGAAATCGAGAAATAGTTTTATTGAAAGGTGGGGGTATGGGTGTTCCACACCATATAGGTGGTCCACACCACCTATATCTTCTTGAATCTATTCCTGCTTGGCGCTGTAATTGTGTGGCGGCAAAACACCTCAAAAAAAAAACCTTCTCATACCTAAACTGATCTGAACTGAAGCTCATACCACCCTTTCGGTAAGGGTCCTGGCCAACATTGCCTTTAAAATAAAAAGTGATAACGAACGAACTCGAAGAAGTCTTGGCCAGAGGACACGGACTGCAAGGAGGATGAGCTGGGTGTCAGTGTAAGGTGTCGATGTTGGTACAGTTGTAGGTAACGGTGTCCAAGATCAAGGTGTCGATGTAGGTGTCGGTCTAGGTGTCTGTCTAGTTCTAGGACCCCCCCCCCTCACTTCCCTCCACTCTTAGGGAGCCTGTCTGAGATCTGGGAGTCTTATGACCTAAATTACAGCCGATCCCACTCGGGGTGACATTTTCGAAAGCTCTTTCAAAGCTCAGAGCTCAAAGCTCGAACTCTCTTTTGCCACGTTTCAGTGAAAAGAGACGTTCGAGCTTTGAGCTTTGAGCTTTGAAAGAGCTTTCGAAAATGTCACCCAACGTGGGATTGGCGGCTGTACCATTTGCACTCTTGATGAGGTTGTCCTTTTAATAAATACTCTCTAATAGGGTACACGGTGTTACCCAGGCTCGTTTGTATGCTGACGCACAGAGTGTCGATGATGTATCTGAAAGAAAGAAAGAAATCTGATGGCACACAAAAACTCTAATTTTTACTCTCGAAGAAAGAAGATCATTATCTTCTTGCAGTCCGTTCCGTAGAAGATGAGACTCGAAATGCTCGTCGGATACTAAACGAAATGGTCAAAGTTCATGTTTCTTTTCAAATGAGCTGTTTGAAAAGAGACCTGTGAGGACCATTCAGGATTTCTTTTAGCATTCCGACGAGCATTTCGAGTCTCATCTTCTACGAAACGGGCTGTAGTAATGGTAACCATTCCAATTCCTCAATCCACTGCCTGAGATCTGGGTGTAAATCGTATTTTTAAGAAATTTGCTCCTCTTGCTGAGGTTAATAAACACTCCCAAATTAAAAAAACAAATATGCTATCAATATACAAATACATCACTTCAAAAAAACATTCATGTGTACAAGGTCCATTGCGAGAGTGCCGTTCGATTCGGTCAGGCGCTTCCGGACTTCCTTATTACTGCACACCACCTATGACCATTCCTGCTTTATTTGGGCTCGTCTTGGAGTGTGGCAGCATAACAACAAAAAGAAGGAAAAAAAAAGCACACAGTGTTACCCAGGCTCGTTTGTACGATGACGCACAGAGTGACGATGATGACGACGACTTGGCAGACATCCTCGAAGCACTCCTTGGCCGTGCAGGCCAGCGCGAGGACTCAAGCTACGACGATGATGGGGTGGATGTCAGTGTAGGCGTCGATGTTGGTGCAGTTGTAGGTGTAGGTGTCAATGGTCAAAGGTTCAGTCTAGGTGTCGGTCTAGGTGTCGGTCTAGTTGTAGGTTTCCCCCCAATCACTTCCCTCGACTCTTGGGGAGCCTGCCTGAGATCTGGGAGTCTTATGGCTTAAATCACCATCTGTCCTCTTGATGAGGTTATCCTTTTGATAAACCTACTACTACTAGGGCACACACATACCAAAATTGGCAATACCCCGGGTGATGCATAAACAACCCCCCTGCACGTGCCTTCCTCTGCTCCTTGTGCTTGTTTGCACAAACAAACCTACTCCAGTTTGCGCAAGAACGCCGTTAGCTCGACCAGCAAACTCACATGCACATGCGTGTTTTAAGTTCTGAGGGTGCATGCGTGCTTCAACACGTGTAGGGGCAGGCGTACCCCCATTGCATGCTTGCTGCTATTGTACGGCATGCACAGCGTTGTTACACTCTTGTATGCATGCACAGGATGCTTTGTTGTAACTATACCTTCGAAAATACTCTCACTACTCCCCCTCCCCACGCCCCTTCTCTCCCTCTCTCCTATCCGACCTCCACCGCCTTCAATCTGCTAAGCTGATGTGCACGCGCGGGGGGGAGGGTTCTCTCTCCCTGTGTACTCTTCCAAGCAACTTGACAAGCGACACAGCCTCCCTCCTCGCACGTCAAGGGTTTGCTTATGTTTGTTTAGGTCTCTATGTACGCATCTTTTGAGTCTGTGTCAAGGGGAGCCTTTATGTGCGACATGCGCTGCACTGCACAGATCGAGTACTCTTGGGACAGTCACGACGGTCTTGGAATTGAAGGTGCTAGCGTGCGCAATTCTTTGTCACTGGGAGACCGGGGTGGTACAACATCTCAATGTCGGGTCAAGCAGCACCATATTTCTCTCTGTGTAGCGCGCGGGTTATTCAACTCAGTGTCGTGCAGTCAAGCCTACGGGTGCGAACGCCTTCGGAGCTTTTGAATCAACTTGCACATGAGAGAGGGGTTTGGGGGACTGTGCGCACGTCAGCGATGTAGTACTTGCCCGAGCGAGCATGACCTATGGTGCGCAGGCCTTGTTTGTATAAGGATGACTATGATCTATGGTAAAATGCCTGACACCTCGGTGCGGCACCAGATACAGCTGTGCACACATCCATGGTACGCCTCCATACCCGTCCTGTCGGTGACCTTGCATTGTTTAGATGTATGCTTTCCCTTGCCGTGAGATTTGTGACACATAAAAGTATGATGACGATACCTACACCTACTGCGTGGACACCACCCTGGTACGCTACCATACACAACTTGCTCAGTGTACACTCTGTGTCAGTTTTGCCACAAATATGGAGACGATGTGTGTGTGTGTTGCTTTGTTTTATTAAACCAATATTGGGGAATCAATGTGACAGTCCTGTCAACAATTTCCCCGAATCCGGTACGTGAGTCCATATGGTCTAGTTTCAATTTTGCTTTGTTGGTGGGAGGCCGCTTTTCCTAACCACCAAATCGTTCCTGGGTTGCCCCCTCCCCCTTTCTTTCACCCTGACCCCCTTGAGTGTTGGTGCTTACATCACGGGACTGCCTTGAGTATTAGTGCTTAAGGGGATCAGACGAAGGGGATCTCGGGACGCTATTCAGTGGATGAGGATGCGCATGTGTGGAGCCTGCGTAAGTCCAGGGATGTGAGCCAACCCATCAGCTTGTAGAGTGTTAACCTCAGTTGGCATGTAAAGTGATTCTGGGCGGTGCCCACCTCAGTTGGCACGTAAGAGTGTCTCTGGGCGGTGGTGTAGCTTTGATAGGAACGCAGGATGAGCTACGCGGCCCGAGTGGATATACTCTCAGGGGGATTACTTCGAGACCAAGGCGGGAGGCGAAGTAAGGATTTTCGGGTTTTATAAAAAGAAAGAAACAAACAAGAAAACAAAAAAAAACCATTGACAAGTTTTGCTACAAACTTCAATATGACGATGATGTGATTTTACGTTTTTTGTGATGTTTTAGGTTTTGCTGAAACAACCATAAAAAATGCCTACAGTGTGACCAAAACCCAGAAAGTCACAAAATTCAAAAGTGTGACATTGTGACATTTTGAAATGTTACAAAATGTCACAAAATGTCATACTTTTTTAAATCCTTCGTACAAAACCACGTTTGTCGTTACGTTTGGATTTCGCTCGGAACGACTCTGAGCAGTTTAGCAGCTTTTCGAACAAACAAACACAAAAGGAGGGACAGGGCAAGGAGGTATGTTGGCAATTTTCAATTGTGGGAGCGTCCCTTGACTCGCTCTCAAGGAAACCCCGGCACTGAGGGTACCGGGAGCCGGTCAGATTGCCACACGAACATTGCTGACAAACCCAGTTGGGGACACTCTGGTGCACGAAAAGACAGGGAAATCGAGAATCGAGAAATAGCTGAAGTGTAAGCGGTGGGGATGTGGGCACATAGGCATGGTGACAAAGGGCGCGAATCCGCGCGGTCCTGGAACAAATACCAAACGCTTAATGATTGCTTTTGCTGTCACATGAATTGCGCTCAGCTTAGGGCACCTTAGGACACGATTGTTGGGGCGTCCTGCGCAATCTCTAATAGAGAGTCCCAGTACCCTCCCGGCACGTATGTCTTTCTACCAACTAGTGATTAGTCGTGTGCTTACCACCCGCCTGGTCCAGAGATTAAGTTGGGTCTTCGCCACCCAAGAAAGAAAGAAAGAAATCCTAATGTAATTGGAGGGTTAGCGGTGTAGCGACAATAATAAACAAAAACCAAAAAACAGCACTCGCCATGGGGGACCACGTAGGATCGTGGTTTTCGACATATATGCATCTGGATAATTACGACATTCAAAAAATTGGTACAAAGTTTAATGTTCTGTGTGTCAAACTTGACCCACATAATCTATCCCAGAATGGGAATTGGGTCTTTTTCAAATGCAAGAGACATGTAATTTGAAATCTGGTACAACCACGTCTAAAACACGCGCCAAGTACCCACACCGGGGACCGTAACGATTCCCCAATATCGGTTTGATAAAACAAAGTAACACGCACGCCCTGCGCATCTGCAAAACAAACGGGAAAAGATGGCAATGCCGTGCCCACGCATGGCGGCTGTCGTGCTCGTGCCGCCTCACCGTTTGTGGGTACTCTGGTCTTGTCTCGTCCTTACCGACCATGCCTCAGTTGTACTCCAGATGCTGTACTACGGTACTCTCTAGGGGCTCGCTGCGTGTTGATTTATCTTGTGCGGGCCTGTGACGTGAAAACGTGTTGTTTATTGGGACCTAGTAAGTCCCCAGAGGCCACCACCAGAAGTGAGCAGGTATGGTATCCCTGCCCGAGCGGCTGATATTTTGTCTTGTTGCCTAGTTTTGCCCACTAAGATCCGCCGTGACATGGAGGTTTTCAGCTTCATCAAGTCAGCGGCCAATCGCAGAGACCTACTGTCCAAATGTGCGGCAGCCCTACAGTGACCCCTCTTGCTGTTACTATGTCCGGGCGATTACACGATAGCATGTAGTCACCGGTTGGTTTGCCGAAATACGTATAATCCTGTACCCGTCCACGACCTCAGGTGTGTTCCCAAGCGCAGCCCGCTCCATGTGAGGGTGGCCTTGCAAACAAAACAATCGTAGTGTTAGTTCACAGTCATCGCTCCTTCGTGAAATTGTCAAGCAGTTCAGACTTGCATCCCTCGGGACCCACACTCGAAACCCCTTTTTTCGCCCTATTTTCCGAAATCGGACGTCTGGGACGTCCAATTGGAAATCGGACAAATTTGGAAATGTCCGATTTTGTGTCCATCCGATATCAGATCCGGATATGTCAGATGATCGTACAAATCATTTTCCCCTTTTTTTCCTCCCTTTTTCCGAAATCGGAGATCTCTCAAACGTCCGATATCAAATTAGACATTGAAATGTCCGATTCAGTTCTAGTTCCAGTTCTCTCCAAAATATGATGTGGGTTGTGAATGATCACCTTAACACCCTCGGATGTGGGTTCTAAATGGTCACGTTCAGGCAGCCTTGGGTTTGGTTCGAAAAAACGTGCGAATTGAGTAGAATCCAGTTTACAAAGTATTTCGTCAAATTCGTTTTTGTGACAACGAAGCAATTGTTCGATAGTAAGTCAAAAGTAATCTTGACGCGGCAAACCTGCGGCCAGTGCTCGAGCATGGCTGTGGGAAGCAAACACCGAGCGCTAGCATTTTGTTTTTCTGTCTGAATCTGCTATTTGTTCCCAATATCAAAATGTAGATGATGGTCGGATCTAGGTCTGCGCATGATTTTGAGACTTGCCAAGAGAATGCGGCTGCGCAAAGGCGAATTCTGATTTAAAAAACGTGTTTGGCCACAAAATTCGTCGGTATTCGCCACTGCAGAGGGGGCGTGCTTTTTGCAAGTCCCGAAGTCATGCACAGACCTAGAGTGCTGAGAACCCCACCTTCTTGATCAAATCCATTCTTGGAAATTCTGGGAGCCAAAAGATGGTTTCATCTTGGCGCGAACTCGGGCCTGTTCTAAACACCAGTGTGAACCTCGGTTAGAGGGGTTGCCTGCAACCCCGGGATGTAGGTTGCACGCATCCAGGATTTGCCCGATACCTTGCGCGCATCCGTTGCCCAAAAGTCCGTTGCATGCATCCGTCAAAATGGCCATTCTGGTTGCGCGCATTGGTGTCCCAAAAGACCCTTGCGTGCATCCGTTTCAGAAATGACCCATGCGTGCAGACGTTTTCAAGTCACTAAAAACCAACATGTGGATCCGAACATCCGAAACTTCGGTTCAAATTCTTACCACCGGGGGTTTGCAAGAGCCATAGACTAACCATTCGGTCTGGGCCATTCTCTGTTGTAAAACCCCGGTAGTAAACCCCAAAGTTCGGATCCACATGTTGGTTTTTAGTGACTTGAATACGGATGCACGCAAGGGTCATTTCTGAAACTGATGCATGTAAGGGTCTTTTGGGGCACCGATGCGCGCAACCAGAAGAGCCATTTTGACGGATGCACGCAATGGACTTTCGGGTAACGGATGCGCACACGATATGGGGCAAATCACGGATGTGCGCAACCTACATCCCGGATGCACGCAGCCCCTTTAGTCGTGAACCTCCCATTTTGTGATTATCTAAATCATTTTAAAGCGAAGGACAGAAATCCACTCTACAGCCAAGCTACCACATTTTGAAGTCCCCTCCCGCAGGAGGGGTTTCCTACCTTCAACTTGCAACTGAAATCTTGTTTCCATTCGGGTCTATTTTCCCTTTCCATTGCAGAAGTGACTTCGTACCGGGCGCCTTGAGCTGTCGTATTACCAACTGACATTATTGGGGATGATTGAGTCTTGAGTTCTTTTCTGTAAACAAAACAAAACAGAACAAGACTTTTGAGAGTCTCCCTTTCCAAGGATCTCGAGTTCCTTACACTCTTACTACATCTTAAAGATCTCAAGATCCTAAAACTCTCACCACATGTACGTTGGTCGCAGAATCAATTTTGGAACCGAATTCTGAAGCTTTTTACACCGACCAGTTTTCAAAGATAGCCGATACCAAACAAATATGATTTTGCCCAAGAAATTGGCTACAGATGAGAAAGGTTGGTTTATCCCCTCCCACCCTCCTAAATTCTTCTTCTGAAAATAGACAACGTTTTTGCAAATTCGTTCGTTCAAAAAGCTTCGGCCAACTAAAAGATTTCCCGACGAGATTACGACATGGGGTTTGTTCGAAAATCAAAGCAAATTCCGGAAATATTGCTGTTCTCGAGCTTGAAAACTCGTGATGAAAAAAGCTTCGAATTGGGGTTAGGTTTAGCATAGGCTAACGAGGTGGTAAGAGAGGAAGCCATGATAGGATGTCACGCCTATAGTAATAGGCGATAGTCTGAGACACGCAAATAGTGTAGACTACATCTATTTCGGTGCTTCTACCCACCATGATCAGCACCCGCAATGGATTTGAAAAAATGGATCTCAGAGGAGAAGGAAAAAACAAGTGGTGTCCAGAACTTGGGACTTGGCCCAAAGTCTTCTAGCATAGTGGGATTTCAACAATTACGTTCTCAATAGTACTTCAAGGTTCCAAAGACAAGTCCAGGTATTGCGGTCCATTCATGTCGGAAGCAGGATACCCTTCACTGAATGATTTTCAACTCACGTACAAGTGTGGCTCAGTTGGTCAGAGCGAGGGACTGTTAATCCCTAGGTCGTCGGTTCGATACCGTTTAAAACCCGAGAACTCAAGATCCTATGGATTTGAAATACATAGACCCTCAATCAAGGGTACTAAACTACTGTTGAAAGTAATAAAAGCAATCATCAACATCTACATGACAGAATATGCACCACACGCATGTGTACGAAGATTACTTACTTGAACTTATTGAACTTTTTTTCAGTTTTGGATTTGGGAAATAGGAGTGAACTTTTTTTCAGAAATGCATCGACGGTGAAATGCATCGAATCATGTTTATTGAAATGATGAAATTTGTGGTACATATATCTTGTGGTAAAAAAGACAGCACATACGAGTCCGTCGTGGAAGAAATAGATTTGAAGTACAAATATCTTTTTCAGCTGTAACCAATTCTGAATACAGCACGATAGAGCCTTTGAAAATAAATTCAAAATCCACTGGAGTAGATTTTCAACATTCGTACGGAACCTTCATAAGAATGTATTTCCCGCGTATTAAAAAACAATGCTGAAATGTTACCATGCTTCTTAGTTGGATTGAAACAATCATAATCTACTATAAGTTTCGAAGCTGGAGTAGATTGCAACTGTTAAAATCCAACTATACTAAGAGACTGCAATCCCCGGACTTGTCTTTGCAACTTTGGAATACGACTGGGTCGGAAGATCACTTTTTGGCCATTTGAGAATTTTCACAGAGCTGTGCAGGGTCGGAAGTTCCGGGAAAAGAATTTGCACCTGAGGAGCTGGTATTTTGGTCTCTGTCTGTGGTGGACACTGTTGGCGTAACCGACACCGATGCACCTGAGTGCGCAAGCAGCGCCCAAAATACCAGCCCTCAGGGCACACTCTTTCTCACATCAGCTCCCGACCCTCCACAGTACCGTGATATTTATCTGGTGGTGAAAAAGTGAACTTTCTTTCTTTCTTTCTTTGTTGCGTGGCAAATACCCAACTTAATCACTGGACGAAGCGGGCGGTAAACACCCGATTAATCATTTCTCATCCTCCAACCTCAAAAAACAGGCTTGACTGTGGACCCTCAGACCAAAGGTCAAAAGGTGAATCGCGCAGGCCTTGGGCCAGTATGGCGCAAATTTGGACATCATCATCAAGATAAGACATTGGGTTTTGGTTTTGGTTGGACAACCCGCCACACCAATAACCCTCTTTAAAAGTTGAAAACGCATACGAGTGGTGTGTAGTAATAGGTTGATCGTGAAGCTCCCGGCGCGATGGCACTTCCGTAATAGATTGGAATTCATACGTATAAACAAAAAGGCAACAAAAAGGCAACAGAACAAAACAAATAGTTACCGTTGTACAAACACGCCAGGTGTATGAAAAGAACCCAGAGCAACACACAATAATACCCGAGAGAGCAGGATTCAAAATAGGAAATAGAGACGGAGAGTAATTCGGAGAGCTGAAGAGTGGAGTATTATATTATGATGATGATGGTGATGATTACTACAGTCGTGTATATGAACATGTACGCATACATCATTCTCATTTTGATTATGAATCGTGTTGATGATTTTTTTTGAATGTATTATTTTTCTGGTTTATTATATTATGTATCCATACATACATATACATAAATATATATATGTACATATATACATATTACATATATGTATATTACTCATATATATATATATATGTATA
>Ga0335398_10007410_pt1 | contig 13416 bp, 12 predicted proteins | sample BON03_FD_205742 | JGI IMG/M metagenome (GOLD analysis project Ga0335398, IMG submission 205742) | Freshwater microbial communities from Lake Bonney liftoff mats and glacier meltwater in Antarctica - BON-03 (spades assembly) (version 2) | ecosystem: Environmental > Aquatic > Freshwater > Ice >... | reverse complement strand
TATGTATATAAATACATATTTATATATATATATATAGATAGAGAGATAGAAAGGTTTATTATAAGACAACCACCAATAGGGGAAAAAGATGATTATGATAGTGAAAACTCCTGGATCTCAGATGGGCTCCCCAGCAGCAGCAGAAGAAGGAGGAGAGGAGGTGGGAGGTGGGAGGTGGGAGAGTGGAGAGAGAAGTCAAGTGCAAGCGGTATATAGATATGCATATATATATATATGTATAGATATATGTGTGCATGTATGTATATATATAAATATATATATATATATATATATATATATGTATATATATATATATATATATATATATATATATATATATATATATATATATATATATATATATATATATATATATATATATATATATATACGTATATATATACATATATATATATGTATTTATATACATATATATATGAATAAATACAAATATATGTGTATATATATATGTATATATATATATGTATATATATAAATATATGTATGTATATGTATATACATTTATATATATATACATATATATATATTTAAATATATATGTATATGTATAAATATATAAATATACATTTATATATACATATATATGTATATATATATATTGTTATATGTATATATATAAATATACGCTACACCATCAGGAAGTGATGTTCTCGTTTCTTCTATCCTAATCTGCAGCATTCAGACCCATGTGCAAGTCCCTTTTCTCCTCGGCTTTCCAGTCCAACTCCTCCTTCCCCTGCGTAGTTGAGGGACACAACCGTCATACATTTATATCTGCCTACTTGTCCTGTGTACGTGCGCGCGCGCAGCCTCTCCTCATCGTAGAATCTCGTTGCAAGCACGTTAAACTTTGACGTCCTGGCTGCTTTCCTTGCTGACGTCGGAAGCCTAACACTTTCTCGGCCTTGCCACATACACATATGTATTTGTATGTATATCTGTGGGAACGGATAAGTCGAACGACTTCGACCACTTTTCCAAATAGGCTCCGGTTAGGTCCGAAATTACCCAGCTAGGTAATTTTGGACCTAACCGGAGCCTATTTGGCAAAGTGGTCGAAGTCGTTCGACTTATCCGTTCCCACAAAACCGTAAATGATGGTCGCCACAACCGTCTGGCCGAGCATGGCTCTCCCTAGCAGGCGTACCTCCATGCGGGCTTCCGTCCGTCCCACGGTTGGATGTTGCCCCTCAGTACCGGCCCCTGGGAGGATTCGCGGTAGCCCACCGGCCCCTGGGAGGATTCGCGATGGGCAGAGTTCGAACTGGCGACCTTTACAGTCTTGTGGGAACGGATAAGTCGAACGACTTCGACCACTTTGCCAAATAGGCTCCGGTTAGGTCCGAAATTACCTAGCTGGGTAATTTCGGACCTAACCGGAGCCTATTTGGCAAAGTGGTCGAAGTCGTTCGACTTATCCGTTCCCACAATATATATATATGTTATATATTATATCTGTATAACGACCTTTTATTATATATTATATAAATATATATAATAATAATAGGTATTAACAAGCTTTTGATAGGGAATAACGACCTTTTTAAAATATTAACGACCTTTTTTTAATAATAACGACCTTTTTAACAACCTTTTAATAGGTAAATCCCATATTTAATAGAACATTAACGACCTTAACGAACTTTTTTGTGAAAATCAAAAAAAAATTTATTAAAATAAAAAATATTCTTTATGGAATATCTTATAAATTAATCCAACTTCTAATATCTTATTGAATGTTATGATACCATCATTTATTATAGCGTTTTCATTAATATCAAAAATATAATACACCAGTCTTATCTTTTTTTAATGAAGGAATTTGAATGGTATAATTTGTTATTTTTGCTGGTATTACACCAGTTGTAATAACTATTGTTTTAATTTTTTGCTGAAGTAATAGGTGCTATAGCATCTATTTCTGTTATAGTTAATAACAGATCATTTGTAGTATCAACACCTCCTATTAATGATCCAGGTATTAATATCGTATCATTTGCTTCAAATAAATCAAATATTAATTCATCTACTAATATAATATATACATCAGATCCATCTAATACTATTTTTAAATTTGTGAATGTTGCAGTGGTTTTAACAACGTCTGTTGCATCTTTAATCATAACACCAGCATCCGTAGAATTGATTAAAAAATTCATTTAATACGTAGATTTTGTTCTATCAATAATAATTGGTGCAACTAATATTTTTGAAATTTCTGAAACCTCAATCATCATATCATTTGTCACATTTTCACCACCTAATTTAGAACCTTCAATTAAAATTGTTTCATTAATTGCATACTCATTTAAATTCTTGATAAAGTCAAAACTGGTTATTGAATATAAACCATCAATATTTACTTTCTTGATGTTAATATCAAATTTATTATGTAATGCTTTGCTTTCATCGATTACATCGATAAGATTAAAAGAAATATCGGTCGCTACTACATCAATAGTTAAAACCGCTAATTGGAAGTCATTTGTTGGTGTAATTCCTCCTAAAAATTCACCATTTATATTTATTGTATCTGTTAATCCAAATCCTGAAGAACTATTTATTGGTACTGAGTATATTGTACCAGTTCTTGTTACTTCAATATCTAAGAATCTATTTTTTTGTTCATCTGTAGTTCCTGTTAAAATTATAGTATTAATTGGGGTTTGTATATCTTTTATAAATAAATATTTATAAGGTGTTATATCGAATGGTATCAATGCAGTTTTAAATATTTTTAATTCATCATTCTTTACAATTAAATGGGTGGTTGTGTCAGTTGGCGTAATTTTTATATTATGTATTTGAAAATTATTTTCGGTCATATAAACTTCAAAGTCTATTTTTCCAGTTTTTGATGTTGTATTTATAGTATAATCAATATTAAGATATTTTTGTGAATTTATTATAACATGACTAGTATTTGATGAACCAAACGCTGGATTCAATGATTCATCTATATTATAATATAATATTCCATTAGAAGTTTGCAAATTTTGTATAATAGATTTAGTTGTTTCAATATTATTTTTATGTGTTTGATTTTCATCAAATACATCAAAATAAATATTCAATTTAAATTTCTTAAAAGATGCGTTAGTTGATAAATTAACTATATTTTCGATTGTTTTTTCGAATAAGTATATAATAGCTTTTACATTACCAGAGTTTATAATTTTAATATAAAATCCATCATAATTCTTACTCTTAAAGGTGTTACATTTACACTAGAAACAACTGAATTTTCTATATCTTGAATTCTAGTTTCCATTTCTAATTTTGTTGTTTCTTCATAACTAATATGATCTATTAATTGTGTTTCAAATGCTTCTATTATAGGTTCCATATTTATTACATGATTCACAAGTGCATTTAATTCTAAAAGTTTTGTTAAATATGATGTATATTCAGTACTTGCTTTATTTTTTTCCTGTTTTCGACTGCGTTGTGTAGTGAAGGATTGGCCTTCATCATCGTATAAATATAATTCTAAAGTGAAATTTTGATTTAGAAAATTCTGATTTATTTTATAATTATACATATGCATTGGATCTGGATTAATTATAGATTTATTATTTTCAAAAGGATGTGTAAAAATAATGCTTTTACTACTTCCATTATCAGATGTACTAATGTTATTTTCATTATCTATATTATCAAATTTCAGCTCAAAATATCCTCTAAAATTGCCACTGTGATCTTCTGTAAATGTTCAAAATGTTGGGTCTTTGAATATAGGTAAATTTACATTTTCTATGTACATCCTTGCATTTTTACTCAATCTTGGTATATTGAATTTTGATAGGTCAAATATAAATCTATAATCACTACTTCCTAGTTCAATTACTGTAGCATCTTTGAAAAACAAATTTAGCTTCATTTTATTATAAATGAATATAAAAAAAATTAAATATTGACTCTATTTATCTAACAAAACATTATGTTGATCCATTAGTTTATCTAGATCAAGATTTTTTTCTTCTAATTGAAGTATAAAATTTTGAGTTAAGGTATTTAAAAAATGTTCATCTATACCTTCAATTTCGTCTTTATAAGTTTCAATCAACCTTTTTTTAATGTTATCGGACATTCTTTGTAATTCTGTATCTTTAAAATCATACTTCATTTTATTATATGAAATATATTAATTTAACATATTTTATTCCAAACTTTAATATCATTTTTAAAAGTAGGTAATGGGTCCCATTTTGTGAATTTATCGTATGGTCGTATTTTATTAGCTTTTTTAAGATCTGAATTCATTATTGGTGCATTTTTTATATTTGTTCTTGAATTCTCAATTAAATTTACAGTTGGTTTTTGATTATCAACTTCATTTGTTGGTAATTTTTTTATATTTACGACTTTATCAAGAAATTCATAATATGTTTTATTTATTTTTACAAATTGATCCTTTTGACAATACATACTTTATATTATATAATCATTTAAATTTCGACGTATGTCTGTTGTCCACTTTCAATCACTAAAAGACGAGTTGTGATTGTCATCACATTCAACTGTTTATTATTAAATGTACCGACATTATTTGTATAGGTGTATACACAACTAATAGGAAGTTGTTCACTAGATAATCCTGAAAGCAATTTTTTACCATAATTTGACTATAATGTCATACCCTCCGTCATTTCCAAAGATAAAATTGACATAAACTCAACCTCTTGTAAATCCTCGACAGTTTGAATTCTAGGATGAAGTTCAACCTTACCATTTCTTCAACCAGAAACACCACGCATATTTTCAAGGAACACTTCAGTTGTATTCATTTTATTTTGGGGCATCATGACAGATCCAATTTGGAACTGACTAGTTGCATGAAGCAAATTTTGATAATCGAAATAGTGGGATGTTTGTGTCTTAATATTAAAATCAGTAGGTCACCACCATTTGCATTATTAAAACCTGAAAGACCAGAATTCACCACCATTTGCATTATTAAAACCTGAAAGACCAGAATCAATTCCACCTGCTCCTCCTAATTGGGATGTTGTTCCTTCTGCTTGAGACCCACCATCACCTCCTCCTAACCCACCCGTTCCCGCTAATGTTCTAAAACTTCCACCTCCTCCACCTCCTCCCCAATAATAATCAATACCTAAAATATTTACTATAACACCATCACCACCTGCAGAAGGTGTACCTCCATCTATCCACACTGGAAGATTAGTCATATTTGTATATCTAACTGTATTATTTGAGTTTTTACCAGCTGTTCCAGCACCACCACCCCCGCCAGATGCTACAATAGAACCTATTGTACTACCTGCTTGTGTTGAACCATTTCCTCCAATATTACCATTATATAAAGTTCCAGATGCTAAAATAGAACCTTTTGTTGATATTCCAACACCTCCACCATTCGAATTACCAGTTGCGGAACTTCCACCAGAACCACTACCACCAGCTAAACCTTGATTAACTGCACTTCATGCAACTCTTAATGTTGAACCTCCAGCTTTACATATCACACCAAAACCAGTTGTATCTCCACCTAAAATATTATGAGTTCCGCCACTACCAACATTTATTATATAATTATCTGCAGGGATTAACACTTCTTGTGTATAAAATACTACACCACCACCTCCACCTCCTCCAATTTGTCCGTCTCCACCTCCTCCTCCTCCTACTATCAAAACATCACATATTGTATCTTCTTGGAATGTTATATTATATTCTGTTTGATTATTTTGTGTTGTATGATAAAATGTGTGATGTTTGTAATTTTCATCAACTGTTGTAGGAAACATACTGCTAATGGGTTCTAAAATATTTACTATAACATTATTTTCTACTTCAGGAATTGATAGTTTTTCATAAGGTATAATTTCAAGTAATTCCAAAACATAATTAGATGTATTTGTATCTTTTGTGTCGACTTCTAATTTTGTATAACTATCATTAATTAATCTATAATTTGATATATCTGGAATTGATCCAGTTAATCCAATAGGACCAGTATTTCCAATAGGACCAATCGGACCAGTATTTCCAATAGGACTAATAGGACCAGTATTTCCAATAGGACCAATTGCTCCAATATTTCCAGTTAATCCAATAGGACCAGTTGCTCCAATAGGACCAGTTGCTCCAATACCACCTACTCCTCCGGTATTTCCAATAGGACCAGAAGCTCCTGTATTTCCAGTATTTCCTGTATTTCCAGTAGTTCCTCTTGGTCCAATAGGACCAGTTGCTCCAGTTGCTCCAGTTAATCCAATAGGACCAGTTGCACCATTATTCGGTTGTGGTAAGTTATTTATTCTTGTTGATATAATATTTGATGTATCTAAGATATGATTATTAATATATTTTCATTTTGTATATTTATTTCATCTTTTGTAAATACAATAGGTGTAATAATATTTTTGTATGTATTATTTGGTTCATCCCATCCTAAAAAATAATCCTTTCCTTCTTCTAATGTTTCTCTTGGGATTAATTCGTTTTGATATGTAAAAGTACCAATATTTTCAATAATCCCTCGTCTTCGTCCTTTATCTATATTTTGTAATACTGCACCTTCTATTGATGTAAATGATAAATTATTAATAGCACTTGTTACTATTAAATTATCAACCTCTAACGACTTTATTTTTACATCAGGATTTAACAAAACATGATCTCTTGATATTACTATTTTATCATTATCATTCCATGAACCATTTAATTTAAAACCCATATTGTACCATTTTGAATTATCGCCTATTTTTAAAGGAATTTTCCCATCAATAAAAAGATATTCTGTATTTGCTGTTGAAAATTTATCTAATTCTAAATTATAATTTGTATTGTTGTAATGTATTTTTAAATTATTCGTCGATATAGTATGTTCGGTTGTTAATTGAAAATCTTGGCTTGGTTTTGGTGAAAATATATTTCGCATATTATTTCCTACATCAATAAAAGAAGTTCTTGAATAAATATCAAAAGCTGCTATATGTAATATACAATCATCAAAGAACCATTTTGGTTTAACTTGTTCTACAATATAAGTAAACCTAATCTCTGTTACAATAGCATCAATCATATATGTATGACTATTTGCGACTCTAAATGGAATAATTCCAATATCAGTCCTCGTCATAAAATAATGTTCTTTGTTTTCTACAATCCTTTCACCATTTGCTTTTCTATATTCTAAACTTAAAATATAATCAAATATACCAGATGCAGGGAATGTTGTATTGCTTGCATTAACACCTATTGGAAGTTGAGTTGTAACAACTAAATCTCTAACGTATCTACTTTGAGTTCCAGCGTCATTAAACCTAAAATATGCCCAGTGTCCTCTAATTATAACCAGTCTTGGTGTTGATGTTCCACCATCTAAAACTGAAGCAGTTGGAGGAATCTTATTCCAATTACTAAAAATATTAGATAGGATAATCCATTGATAAATAGAACCTGTTAAATCATAAGAACTTGAACTTGATAAATTTCTAAGAAGGTTAACTCCAAAACTTGCATCTTCAGTAGTTCTTTATTGATATGATAACAATAAATCATTTGCTCTTATCCTATATTTTAAAATCATTTCTCCTAGATTGTATACTATAGTATCTACATTATGGGTATTGGTTATTGATATTCTTTTTGTGAAATTAAAGGTTGTTATATTATCTATTAGATAATTAACTGATCCGTTTACCATAGAATATGCAGTATTAACTTGTTCTATATTTCCTGTAGTATTTACTATATTTTTATAAACTAAATAATTTAGAATATTATTAGCATTTGCATTTGTTATTGCTTTATTTGGTTGTTTTGGTGGTAATATATAGGCACTATATAGACCTGCAATATTTATAAATTCTCTATCTTTGTATCCAATTGATAATGTTTTTGCATCATTGTCTAAAAAAGTTACATTAGGCGGTAACAATATATTCTCTAAGATATTTAATTCTTGATTTGTATTATTTGTGACATTTATTATATTATTTGAAGTATTTGTTATATTATTAATTAAAATATTAGAATTAATTATTATATTATTATATAAAATATTGGAATTATTTATTATTTGTGTATCTGTATATCCTTCTATATCTGTTATAATCCATTCATTATTACTGTAATTTGAATATCCATCATTTGATGGAATTGATATTTTTTCATAGGGTATAATATTTAATGTTAATATCCTATCAATCGGATCTGTTATAGAATGATTTTCATTAAAACTGATTTTATCACCATATATTAGACCAGTTCCCTCATATTCGGATCCTATATCTACAGTATTATAAATTGTTAAGATTTCATCATCTAAAAGATATTTATTATAAACTTTAAAATCTGATACAATACCAGTCCAATATTGTTTAGACTGACTATTGTGTGATTCATTATTTTCGATTTGATCATGTCCACCAATAATATGATAGGATAAATTTATTAAATTAGTAGGTTGGATTTCATATAATGCAATTATACGAGAATGAAGTGATCGTTGATCCCAATTGATAGATAATTTTATGTAATTTAAATTTATAGATATCGTATAAAAATTCCATATTTCAGAAGCTTCATACGACATTTCAAATATTAACACTTCATTTTGAATATCATTTTCTACACTTACTGATAATCTTACAAATTCTGGTAAAAAATCAAATGATATTACGACTCCATTTTCATTATATAATTGATCAGAATCTATATAATTTCAATTTATATGAAATATGATCTCTTTTGAATTATTAAAAAATGGTAAAAAACCAGATCTTCTTGTTCTCTGTTCACTGTTGGTTTTAGTCCAAAAACTAATAGATAATGAAGTTTGATCAATAAATTCATCTGCTTCATATGATATTGTTGGTATATACAATTGTAAAAATGATCTACTTGAAAAAAAATCTATTGTTAAATTTATACCATTAGGCTTTGATATTAATAATAATTTACTGGAAAATTCAACAGCATTATTTATATTTTTATTACCAATTCGATCTATTGATCCTCTTCCAATTGATCCTATGATATATATTTTTATATTATATTCATTATTATAATTATTATCTTTTAATTTCCAATCTATTAATTCTGTATATTTTTTATGCAATTCAATTTCATTTTCAATATTAATAGTAAAATTATTATTGTTTTTATTGAAGAACAATGAGTCGTTAATCTTTACTATTGGTGGTATTGTTTTTATATATTTAATTAGACTTTCATTACTACCTATCATATTATTTAATAATACTACTAATAATGAAGTGCCAAATGCAGAAGCAAAACCACTTAATCCACCAGCTAATATAGCTGATGCGATTATGTTTGTAGGATCGACATCAGGATGTAATGATAATATTCCATTAACTTTTCGTAATTGAGCAGCAATAATACCAGTAATTGGATATTTAAGCTCTAATTTAAAATTTACAGTATCTTTTTGAAAGTGTAAAACATTATATCTTAAAAATATTAAATTTCTTCCACTAACAGTATCATATGTTATTACATCATTATTTTTTACATCATGTATATTAATATCTTTATTAATTAATTTCAAAGCATTCTCACAAATTTCATTGACGTTAAGAAAATTGGCTGAAAATTCACCTAAACCTTTCAATGGTGAATATTCTTTAACAAACAGGTCTCCGGTTATACCTATCTGAACTCTTGCTAAAAGTTGTGAACTTAGAAAATCAATAGGATCTTCTGCTTTAAAGACCGTATCAAGAAATTCAAATTTTGTCATACCAATTATACTTCCAATATCAAAAGGTAGAATATCATAAATGTAATCTGCTATCTCTATTGCACGTTCTTGAACATAATCCTCACTGAATAAAGGTGTAGTACCATCATTATCGGGTGTTTGAAATGTTGGAATTGAAGATGTGTCCACGAAAGCATTTATGTCCCTAGTATTAAATGTAATATTAGTACCAGGCATAGATGTTATCCTAGTAGTCCCCAAACCGAAACCAGCTTGTGATATCATAGTCCTATCAAGCTTTTGATTTTGTTTTAAAATTTCTATTTCTTTTAATAAAACTTTTAATACATTATTTAAATTTTTGTTATCATCATTATTTATTTTTATATTACAAAACTCAGCACTTCCATCAGTCAACACTTCGAAATTTTTGTCAAGCAGGGGGTAATAGACAGAAGCGTATGAATATTCTGGTATAATGCTTTCCGCATTTTCTATATTTGACAATAAACCAAAAATATCAGTCTTTGGTTCTATATCCGAACCTACTTGTATTTTTGATGTATCAACAGATCCTATTAATATATCAACATTTCCTTCTATTTCATTTATATTAACTTGATTTTCTTCTATTAATTCAGATTGAGCTTCTATTAATGAATTAATTGATGAAATTTTATCATTTATTTCATCTGTTGGATTATTTGCACGTCCCAAGGTACTCATAATATATCCTTTATATTACAATTTATAAAAAATAATTATATAATTTGATTTAACATTAAATCTAAATGTTTTTTTGTTTTTTTGTGTCTACCTAAACATGATCTATTAATAACACAACCACATTCACATTCAATTTTTCCTTTTTGTTTTTCACTTATTAATTCTTTATTATCTTTTTTTTTTTTTTTTTCTTTTTTTTTTTTTTTTTTTCCCCTTTATTAATTTTATGATTTTCGCTTATTTTTTTAGCATTAATAATTCTATATGTTTTTTCTTTTTCAAGTAGTATTTCTTTATTCTCATTTCTATATTCTTTATTATATTCATTACGTTTCTCTTTATTCTCATTATACCATTCTTTCCAACTTCTACCAGGAATTATCATATTTAATTTGCTTTTATAAAAGTCAATCCAATAGTCCGGTCGGTCCAAGACATACGAAAGTAACTTGTCTTTTGTGTCCAAATTGGTCCGAGGTTCTGGCAACGACAAAATTTCAGAACGACCGATTGTATACATTGATCTCCAATCCGATTCCGCAAAGACTCATCAGCACAAGATACACATGCAACCTAACAACAAGGTGCTCGAGTTGGAGTTTGTGTGCGAGACGAGCATTTATAACAACAAACGCTTCAGAATCACAGTCCCGGAAAATATGTTCACCTTGGAAGAGACCGGTCTCTCTTGGATAGAATCATACTATCAGTGGTGTGTAGACAGCAACATGGCAGACATTGTGATTGTTCACAACGATTACCAGATGCAAAAAATGGCCGATGGTGGCAACTACTCGAACGTCGACTACTGCATAGTTCCAAACGAGATTGCCATGTTCTCACACGAGAGGAACAAAATGTCGATTTCTAACGAGATGCAGAAAAATCTCAGTATGCCTATCGATACCCGCTTTCAATCTATCAACATCACTCCAGAGAACAAACAAGACTTTGCGGGCGTGACACTTGCAACAAACACAAACACGAATTTTACCTATAGCATCATTATTGACAAGAGTCGTGCTCGCATTCCCAAAAACAACGATGAGGACAATATGCAACAAGAATCTCTTGGTTGGAAAAATCACACTTCAGCTGTCTGTCGCCTCTACTCTGGAATGGACACGGCTCGCCACGTGTGGTGTGCCTACCTCTTGACCTCGGACGAAAACAAGATTGTTTCAGTCCTTCCGGTCGGCATACAGGCCAACAAGGCAGCCCAATCCACATCGATGCTCAAGGCCCCGACGGATGTCAATATCTACGCCAACCCTGATGTCTTTGTTTGAGTTGCATTGTTTTATATACACATTAAAATCGTACTGTAATAAACCCAATTCCTATTGACAAATCATTGCATCGCCAGTGTCATCAACAACCCGTATTCCAGAAAAAGCTTTGCAGATACACTCAGTATTGAATATGCCCATGTCACTTTTTTCCACATTTTTCCACTGTTTTCCGGCTTCGCCAGGTGACTGAGATTACAGAAAACATATACACTCTGTACGGTAAGTGTCACGCCGAATGAAGTAAATGCTACAATTTGCGAAATGAATATAATCCAAACTGCGTCAGGCATTAATAAATTCGAAGGATCATCCCTACAATCTGCAGCCGACTCCGAAGATGACGAGAACTTTGAGATTAATATGCCCCAGATCAGAGCATGGAAACCCCACGAGGCACAAAGATAAAAGGTAAAGACAAAAATTGTCTGATCAAGACTTTTTTTGGTATTTTTTGCACGGTCGTCTGACTCTACAATCTCTTGCAGTAAGGTTTCCATCGAATATCCAAACATAACCAATGCAAATTGTAACGACGCAAGAAGTATCATCAAGTTGTTTTCTCTAGCATTAAACACGGCAGAAATGAGGATGATTTGTAAAGGAGAAGTCAGAGCATACTCGATCCACCGCCACACGTCAGGTCCTGATTCAGGCTGGTATTGGATTTTGTATCCAGTGACCTCATGCTCTTCTCCAGAGAAATAATATCGGAAAAATTGAAACAACGACGACACGAATAATACAAAAATTAACAACGGCAAAGGCTCAAACGATTCTCCTTGTGTCGAAACTGACACCACCGTGTAATTCGTTTGAGGATTCCACGTCTGCTCGCGATAGAACAAGTCATAGCGATGTGGATCTCCGCGTTCAGCACACTTTTTGGACAACTCATGGTCCCACACGCTCACCTGAGACCTGAAAGTGTGATTGTTGTCTGGTATGACAAGAAGGTTCTCGTCCCAAGTGTCATACACAAGCGTTTGATTCCTTGAAGCTGCAACAATCGCAACAATCGAGGCTATTAGAAACCCTACAAACGACAATATACTACTGCACAAATCAAGATGAAATAACTTTAGACCCATAATTCAAATACAGGTCCCAGTTTGTTTATATATAGTTTTGTGGTCAAGTGTCAACCCTAAAATCACGGCTGGTGTATCAATTGTGGATCAACAACCACAAAAATCACTCCTTTATTCACCACACACACAATGCCCAAAATGAAACCGATGATCATATATATGTGTATCTAGACAAAGCAGTACTTGACTAAGAATGATCATCCGACCAACATTGTTTTTACTTTGCTTGGCCCGTTGTGCTACACACACCGTATTTGTTTGCGACGAAATCCAACAAGTCAACCGAACTTGCGCGATTTGCACGTTCCCGAGTACATTCGAGTCGATGCAATGTTCATACACTAAAAAACTCGACGGTTTTTGTGGTGCAGGAAAATATTTGTCAAAAAATAATTTCCATCAAGCAAACGAATTATATGCTCAGGAATTAATCGTACCATCAAATGTTGTTTTGTTTAACAGCAGTACAATCGAATCGATTCCATTTATAATATCAAAATTACAAAGAATATTGGAAGTACCCGGCGATGAATTGGGTCACGTGATGAAATGCAATTCATGTCCAGACAATTACACATCACCTTTGCTAAGT
>Ga0335398_10007396_pt1 | contig 13431 bp, 13 predicted proteins | sample BON03_FD_205742 | JGI IMG/M metagenome (GOLD analysis project Ga0335398, IMG submission 205742) | Freshwater microbial communities from Lake Bonney liftoff mats and glacier meltwater in Antarctica - BON-03 (spades assembly) (version 2) | ecosystem: Environmental > Aquatic > Freshwater > Ice >... | reverse complement strand
CTGTAAAAGTAAATATTGACTTTAGTTTTTATAAAGTGTGGGTTTATTTTTACAAGGATCCTGCAATGAAACATATTAAGCGTAATCTAACTGAAAACATCTTGTTTGCCTTAAAGAACAACCCTGTTGTGTTTCTGAACGGGCCTAGGCAAGCAGGTAAGAGCACCTTAGTGCAGGAGCTCTCGGGCACCGACTATCTGGCTGAATATGTTACCTTTGACAATGCCACTCAAATGTCGGCGGCTTCAGTCGCCCCCGAGGCGTTCCTGACAAAACGTGACGGAGCCTTAATTATCGATGAGGTGCAAATGGTGCCGGAATTGTTCCGCCCCCTGAAAATGGTAGTCGATGAATTACGCCTTGCTGACAAAGCAAATAGCAATGGCCGCTTCCTACTGACAGGATCCGCCAATATAATGGCCTTGCCGAAGCTCTCAGAGCCTCTAGTCGGGCGCATGAGCGTCAAAACCCTCTACCCTCCATCCAGCGGCGAGGTGTTTGGCGGTGAAAGCGCCTTCTTGGATAACTTGTTTGCGGGCAACTTCTCTACACCCAAAACAAGGGTTTCACTCAATGAAGCGATCCGCGCGGCAACCTTCCCCGAAATATCAGGTAAAGAAGCTAGGGAGCGCAGTGAGTGGTTTGAGGGGTATTTAACGACCATCCTTCAACGTGATGTGCGAGCCATTGCCGAACTTGATAGGATCAGCCTCTTACCCGTGATGCTTCGCGTCCTTGCCGCACGTGCCGGTAGCCTCATGAATGATGCCAGCATATCGCGTGACTTGGGACTGAATGCCGTCACCAGCAAAAGTTACCGTGGTATTTTGCAAGCTATGTTCCTGAGTTTCGATGTGCGCCCATGGTATCGAAATATCGGTAAACGCCTCGTTAAATCGCCCAAGGGCTACTTGATTGATACCTTATTGTTATGCCATTTACTTGACTGGAACCTCGACGACTTGAGCGCTAACAAGCATGATCTTTATGGCCATGTGGTTGAAAACTTCGTTGCGACCGAACTGCTGAAACTTCTCTCATTTTCCGAAGTCAGAGCGAAGCTTCTTCATTTCCGCACCAGCGATGGTAAGGAGGTTGATTTTATCTTGGAGCGTCCCGATGGCAGGCTTGCGGGCATTGAGGTGAAAACGTCAACCCGGGTAGATACGGGTGATTTCAAAGGATTGAGGGAATTACAAGAGACCACTGATAATGATTTTCAATGTGGTATCGTATTATACGCGGGCAAGGACGTCGTTCCATTCGGAGAAAAGCTTTTTGCCGTGCCGCTTTCTGCGCTCTGGCAATAAGATCATTTGGGAACTTTTTTGTTACTATGTTTGCCCCCTTTTTTGTTACCTATTTTGTTCCAAATGTAATGACATGACTCCTTTCCGAGTTTCTGATAGATTCGCAGACTTCGGGAAGTGAGGTGATGCCGGTGTCTCGGAGGTGTATGGTTGGCGATTTTCTCAGCCGTTTGCGGATATTGACCGAAAGCGGAGGGAGGATTCTCAGGAGAAAAGCTCCTTCCAACACTTCGACATGGTCTTGGATGGTCTTTGGGTCGAGCTTGACCAGCTCGGCCAGCGGATCCATGAGGCGGCGACCGATCGAGACGGCTCCGCGCACGGTGAGGTCTTGATCGGGAAACTCGTCACGGGCGGCTTCGGAGGCGGAGTAGATCGACGCGCCAGATTCGTTGACACTGATAATAAGAATCTTCGCCGAAAGCCCGAGGCCGCGGAAGAAGGCTTCTGTCTCACGGCCGGCTGTGCCGTTGCCGATGGCGATCGCTTCGATGTCGTAGCGTTCGACCAGCGCCTTGGCCTCGACGGTGGCGCGTTCGACTTGGCCGGCTCCACCCGTGCAGTAGAGGACGTGGTTGAAAAGGAGTTTACCCTGCGAGGTAAAAACTAGAGACAGGCTCTAAAAAAATTCCTGTAGTGACGTGACGCTAGTCGCGTCGTCCGTCGGACACGAGCATCTCTACCATGCGCCTATCTCACTGACCCTGTGCCTTCTGCATGGCCCGTTGGGCGTCTTCCGGACGGTTTAATTTAGTATAGGCCAGCGAGAGGTTATACCATGCGCGGTAATAGTCAGGTGCCATCGCGACGGTTTCTTCGAGGTAGCCGACGGCTGTTGAGAGGTCGCCGGTTTCGGCAGCTAAGAGTCCAAGTGAGTAAGGGAAGCGTGGGTCTTCGGGGGCGCGTTCCCATCCAGCAAAGAGTTGCGTGCGTGCTTCTTTGTTGAGCCCCGCACTGCTTAGCAGAATGGCTCCTTGGTGATACATCTCAGCATTTACGGAATCGAGTGAAATGGCACGTTCGACATACTCCAAAACCTGGGAGGGGCGGCTCTGGCGCGCCGCTTGATTGGCCAGCATGAGTAGGCTCTGGGGGCGGTCAGAATTGAAGTTGAGATACTCCGCCCATTCTTTGGCCGCGACGGGATCGACCACGTCTTCGTTACGCGAAGCGAGTCCACGGCTGGCGGCGATGCGCACGGAGCGGCTTTCGTCTTTCAGCTGGTCGAGCAGCAATTCTTTGCCATTTTCCGTCGCGGCCAGTCCGCTGGTTGCGCGGACACGTACCAGCGTGCTCTCGTGATCGAGTAAGCTGCGCAGATGGGCTTCGGCCTCGGTATTGGGCAGATAGTTGGAGATGAGTCCAGCGTAGGTGGCTTGCCAGGCGGGGATGTCTTCCTTCTGGGCTAGTTCTAAGAGTGCGGGTAGGCCGGCGGGATCATAGGCGTAGGCCTTACTGACTGCACGGGCACGGGCGCGTTGCGGGCTCGCTTCGAGCTTTTCGCCATACCAGGCCTCGGCGTGCTCTATGTTCCACGCGAGGCTTTGGTCGGAGTGACAGGTGCTGCAGGCATTGGGGATACCCAGTTCTTTGGTCATTAATGGGTCGGGAGAGTGGAAGCCGTGATCGGCGCGCCAGTCGACTTGCATGTAAACGGTTTGCGGCATATGGCACTCGACGCAGCGGTTACCTGTGCTGCCTTCGGGGTGGAAGCTGTGTTTGACGGGGTCGATGACGATGGCATCCATGACGCCCGCTTCATGGCAACGCATGCACAGCATGTTGTTTTCAACGGGGAGAATGCGCTCCAGCGAGTGCGGGTTGTGGCAGTCCATGCAGGTCACGCCTTTGTGCCCCATTCGGCTCATTGCGAAAGAAGCGTGGACAAAGACTTCGTCGAGGATTTGCCCATCGGCATAGTAGAGTCCCGGTTGATCGGGGAGCGAGAGCGCGAAGTGGTCGTCGTATTTATCGCCAGGAAGAAAGGCGTCAGCCGTCAGCTGGTCGCGGCGGGCGTGGCAGGTCAGGCAGTTTTCTTTGGTTTGCACGGCGTCGAGTGGATGGAGCCCTGTCGTGTAGTCCTCCCGTTGGGAGGCCACGAGGTGTTCTTCGAGCCCACTGTGGCACTCCGCGCAGGCGATGCCTTGTTGAATCCATGTAGATCGGTAGAGATTTTTTTCGTAGTCGAAGCCTTTTTTGTATTCGGTCGTGTGGCAATAGGCGCAGTTGGAATTCCAGTTCATGCCTTGTCCTGTCCAGTGTCCCCATTCGCCGGGCATGCGGTCTTGGCCTGCATAGACATCGACCCAGCGGTCGTTGAGCACATCATAGGTCGCGCTGATGGTTTGAAAACGGTTGCCTGGCTTGTGGGCGAGGTATTGGCGGAGTGGTGTTTCACCGATCACACCGACCAGGTCGTATTCCTCCTGCGAGCCGTCTTGGGCGATCACGCGTAGTATGAAGGCCTTGTCGATCTGCACCATTTGGTAAGTCACGCCGGACTCTTGGATCTCTCGTGTGCCGGTGAAAGCGGCGGCATCTTTGCGCACCGAGACCGGGCGGTTGGCTTTGGCGTGGTGGCTTTGTTTCCAATCAGTCACCGCTTTTTCGTGGCAATTAATACACGTGTCTGGCCCGGTTCTTACCAGCAGCGGGGGATTGTGGGAGAAAGGGAAAGTCTGACCGGGCTGTCGGCTTTCGCTTGTTGGCTCGGCAGGCGTATCCGTAGAATCACTACAGGCGCTGAGAAATAGGCTAAGGGAAACGATCGCTATCGAGAGTGGGTGTAATTGACGGAACTTTGACATGCGCATACGAGGACAGCCAGCTAACAGGATTTGTGCAACGCAAAATAGTAGTGTACTCTCTGCGTGAAATCGTAGCGGAAGCGGGAACCGCTTTCGATCTTTGAACTCCGGCTAAGACAACGAGGTCGAAACGGCTTCGCCGATGAACGTAGTGCCTGAGCTTGTTTCAATGCCCTTTGGGTGCGCTGCTCCAATAAAGCGACAAGAGTGTCGCTTCTACCTCACGCCCTAAAAAAACGCCACCCCTCACAGGGCGGCGTTGATCGATTAAGATAGCTAATCGTTTAAAGTAGTTCTTTGGCTACTTTTGCCACGTTGTCGGCAGTCATTCCGAGTTGAGCCATCACGATGTCGCCTGGTGCGGAGATACCGAAACGGTCGATGCAGACAGTCTTGCCGCTGAGGCCGACGTATTTGCCCCATGTGCTGGAGACGCCCGCTTCCACCGCAACACGTGCAGCGCAGCAGTTTGGGAGGACGCTCTGAATGTAGTCCGCGCTCTGACGCTCGAAGCGCTCGAAGCAAGGCAGGGAAACCACGCGCACGCCGCTGCCCAGTTGTTCGGCAGCACCCATCGCATGTTGTAGCTCGGAGCCAGTCGCCATCAGAATGAGCTTCAGGTCGCCGCTTTCTTTTTTGGCGATGTAGCCACCCTTGAGCACGCCTTCGCGCCGCTCGCAGATGCTGAGACTGTCTTGCGCTGGCACGTTTTGACGCGTGAGGATCAGAGCGGTTGGGCCGTCGGTGCGCAGCATCGCTGCGGCAAAAGCGCCAGCAGTTTCTTCCGCGTCCGCAGGACGGATCACGTCGAGATTTGGGATCACGCGCAGGCCGCTGACGGTTTCCACCGGTTGGTGAGTGGGGCCGTCTTCACCGACACCAACAGAGTCGTGGGTGAATATGTAAGTCACAGGAATCTTCGCAAGTGATGCGAGGCGGATGGAGCCGCGCATGTAATCGGCGAAGACGAGGAAAGTCGCGCCGCTGGCTCTGAAGATGCCGTCGTAAGCGATACCGTTGCAGATCGCGCCCATGCCGTGTTCGCGGATACCGAACCAGATGTTGCGGCCAGCGAAGTTGTTGGGGCCGAAGTCGCCACCGTCTTTGATATAGTTCTTGGTCGAACCATACAAGTCGGCCGAACCGCTGATCAGGCAGGGGACTGCTTTGGCCACGGCTTGGATTACGGTGCCGCCGGAGGCGCGGGTCGCCGCCTTAGTGCCAGCGGGGAACTCGGGAATACTGCTCATGAGATCGGCAGGGACGCCGCCTTCAAGTTCAGCAGCGAGCTCAGGGTTGGCTGCGCTCCATGCGGCGAATACGCCTTCCCATTCCTGGTAAGTCGCGGCGCCCGCTTTGGCGACCTCAGCAAAGTGTGCGCGCACTTCGTCGGATACGTAGAAAGTCTCTTCCGGCAGGCCGAGTCCCTTACGGGCAGATTCGGCAAACTTCGCGCCGCCTTCACCGTGGCCGGCTGCGGTGCCTTCGACTTCAGGGATGCCCTTGCCAATTGTAGTCTTGGCAATGATTACCTTGGGCTTGCCGTTGTCGTTGGCCTTGGCCTTAGTGACGGCCTCATTAATTGCGGCAAGATCGTGTCCGTCGATCACGACGGCGTCCCAACCTTGCGAGGTGTAGTAAGCTGCCGCGTCTTCGCTTTGAGTGCGGTCAGCCATCGCGTCGAGGGTGACGTCGTTGGAGTCGTAGATCAAGATGAGGTTATCAAGATGGTTGTGCCCGGCAAAAGCGATGCACTCCTTGGCCACACCTTCTTGGAGGCAACCGTCGCCGTGGAGGGCGAACACGTGCTGATCGAAGATCGTGTGGTCGGCGGTGTTGAACTTCGCCGCGGCACGTTTGCCAGAAAGCGCGTAGCCGACCGCGTTGCCGATGCCTTGGCCGAGGGGGCCAGTGGTCGCTTCGACCCCAGCGGTGTCGCCAAACTCAGGATGCCCCGGAGTCTCCGAGCCGAGTTGGCGGAAGTTTTTGACTTCTTCGAGAGAGAGGTGGTAGCCCGAAAGATGGAGCCATGAGTAAAGAAACATCGAGCCGTGGCCGGCGGAGAGCACGAAACGGTCGCGGTTCAGCCACTTGGGTGCGGCGGGGTTATAGCGGAGGCCGCCAGCACCGTAAAGGACGGCACCGATTTCGGCACAGCCGAGAGGCAGGCCGAGGTGGCCGGAGCTGCAGGCGTGAATCGCATCGATCGCAAGGCCGCGGGCTTGTGTCGCTGCTTGGGAGAGAATCTCAGTTTGCATAATATTTTTTAGTTGAGTGCCCGAGCTGGGCGGGTTTTCGGTATTCTGAAAGCGAAGAAGATGAACGGATGCCCTGTAATGAAAAGGAAAAATAAGGAATTCCCCATAAATTTGCTTAATGACAGTCATTCAGAACTCGACTCTGAGCGGGGAGCACTCTAGCTCGAAAGCATGACTCATGAAGAATTAGAAGAAGGCAACGCCCTCAATCTCGATTTCGCAAAGCTCCGCAAGGTCGCCAACTGCGAGTCCGACGTGCTGACTGCCATCGCTCAAGATGCGCAGACGGGGGAGGTGCTGATCGTCGGTTATGCCAACGAACTCGCGCTCCAGACCGCCCGCGAATGCGGCATGGCGACCTTTTGGAGCACCAGTCGCAATGAACTCTGGATCAAGGGCAAGACCAGCGGCGATTACCTGAAAATCGAAGATATTCGCATCAATTGTGAGCAAAACTCGATCCTCTATAAAGTGACACCCGCCGGGAAAGGCGCTTGCCACACCAAGAATCAAGCAGGCATCGCCCGTTCCGGCTGCTACTACCGTCGCCTCAAAGCAGACGGTTCGCTGGAGTTTGTGGATTCGGATAAAGTGTAATTCGTGGCGTGCCCGCTTGCCGGGCGCCGTGTGGGTTATGTAGTCAGGACTCTCTGCACCCACTCTTACGGGGGCGTCCGACAAGCGGACACGCCAGGGTTCAATTATCTCTGCGGGGTAAGCTGTACGAAGATAATTCAGTCGTAGCCGAAGCGGTAACGCTTTGGATCGCTCGACACACGCGGCTCAGACCGTCCAAAATCTTACGATTTCGGCTACAATTACCCCGCACATTTAATTGCATGGCGCCATCCAAAGCTCGTTGAGTTGGGAAGTCGCTGGAACGAAACATAAACCAAATAATAAGAAAGGAACGAAGGCAGTCTTAGCCTCTGCATAGTAGCGCTTGAAAAGCGTATCCACTAAACAGCTAAGCATAGCGAACACAGCAAAGAAGTATCCGCACGAAGCAATCACGGTGCTGCATCCGAATCTGGACGAGCATTGGCTCTGGGAGGCCAGTCAGCGCGTAAGCAAAAGCGGCGCGACTGGAGTGGACGGCCAGAGTCATGCCGACTATGAGGAGAGTAAAGCGCAGCGGCTGAAGGACTTGCTCCGAAAAGCGAAGGACGGCAGTTACCTCGCCCCGCCTGTCAAACGGGCTTATATCCCTAAAGACGGTGGCGAAACGCGCGAGATCGGCATTCCGGCGTTTGAGGATAAGATCCTGCAACGAGCCGTGGTGATGCTACTGGAGCCGATCTACGAGGGGGAGTTTTACGACTTTCCCTTCGACTTCCTCGGCTTTACCCACTACTGGGGCAAATCGCGAAAAGGCAATAATGTGGTGCATCGGAAAACCTCCGCTAAACGCTTCCGCCACTCACTCAAAGCAATTAAAGAGTGGGGCTGGGAGCACCGTCACATGTCGCTGAAAGAACAACAGGAACAGATCAACAGGAAACTTAGCGGCCACTACGGCTACTATGGGATCACAGGTAATATCCGAAGCTTAAGCCGCTTGCGACAAGAAGTGCAAAAGCACTGGCGTAAATGGCTGGGTAGAAGAACCCGAGGCGGGCCAATGAATTGGAACCGCTTCAAAGGGCTATTGGCGAACTATCCACTGATCCACCCTAAGATCGTCCATAGCTATAAAACTCCCAGCGAAATCATGATCTGAGGAACCGTGTGCGTTAATCGCGCTCGCACGGGTCTGTAGGAGTGCGGTCGAGCAATCGGCCGCACGACCCTGCCGACACGCCACCTTCCCTACTTTTCGCGTTGACCCTGCCTGCGCAGTCGCGAATCTAGCCAACTTTACATCTGCTCCCGTAGTTCAATGGATAGAGCGGCGGTCTCCGAAGCCGCAAATGGCAGTTCGAATCTGCCCGGGAGCACCACTCGAAAAAGGCTCTAAAGCCTTTTTTTGAAGGGCTTAAGAGTGATTGAGTATGGTTTTATGTAAATCCAACAATTCCCTTAAATGGACAGTTTTGGTCATAAAAAGCCGATTAATGGGCAAACTTTAGTCAAACTTTTGGCCATCATTGATCGTCGTTTAGCTGAATCTTTTCCCTCGCCGCAACCCGTTCTTTTAGGGATGGGAGCTAAAAAGGGGTCATGTCGGAATGGCACGAACTTAAGCGACTTTTACGTCGTTTTCTTAGATCGCCCTTTCAGGGCTCGATATCTTTAACCCATTGATACCTGGGGCTTTGCCCCAGGCTGACATAGTTTGCCCCGTTGGGGCGAGGGGCTTAAGTTCGTGCCATTCGGGTCATGTCGTTATGTTTGCAATTAGTTTTTGAAATGGTTTCTCTTGGTCTGTCCCATTCTGCTTGAAGATGCCTACGTAGCGGCTGACCGCGTGAGGGACTCCCATATTCAGCTGTTCAGCGATCCAGACATTCGTGGCGCTGGTTTTACGTTTCAAGACAGCCGCGATTAGAATCTTCCAATCGGCTGACTTAATTTCCTCCATGATGTCAGCCGGGTTTTTCTTTAATCGCTTCATGCATTGTTCGAGTGCCAGTTCCCATCTTAGCACATTTGCTTCGTGGAGTGTGGCTCCGTCATAGCGAGCGACTTTCTTGGTTGGCTCGTCTTCATCTTCACTCGCGCTTGCGACTTCTGCGATGAGCGCTTTCTTGAAATCTGTTGTTCCCAATGCCCACCCGCGGCACATTTTATCAAATGCCATTTCGTCCTGAGCCGCTTTGTCGCTCGCGAGCCAATTGAGATAGTCCGCATACTTACGCCGACCATAGCTAGAGTCAGCCAGACCACCCGCTGCCTCCAGCGCCCCTGAACAATCCATAAACGTAGGTCGCCTTGCAGGGTGGTTCAAATACCAATAGCTTGACCAGCGGTAATCGCGCAGCCCAATCACATCGGTCATGCCTGCTCGCACAGGATTCAGATGTGTGTAGTGGAGGAGGGCGCCGAGGTGCCCGCCTTCTTCGACGATCAAGCTTTTGTAGCGCCCTTGGAACAACTTCCCGTTCACTTTTCGAAACTTGTGGTAGCGATTCGTCCGGCAGCTGCCGGATCGATTGCAGCCACTTCATGCCGTAGATTAAGTTTCCCTTCGGCGTGCGCACCACCAGGTGGAAGTGATTAGTCATCACGCAAAACCCTTCTAGTATCCACCCGCACTTTTCGCAGGTCTCAAACAAACATTCCTCAAAGGAATGGTGGGCACCTTCGTTGATAAACACATCTTGGCGGCAGTTCCCACGGTTGATGATGTGATAGACTCCGTTCTCTTTCTCTATTCGTAGACTGCGTGGCATGACTGAACATACTATTAACAGTCTAGTTTAAGTCAATTGCGAACATAATGACATGCCCCCTTTTTTGACCCTGAGCGATCGCTATTATCCGATTTCCAGATAACGTAGAGGATGAGCATAGATGAGCGCTAGCGAAATCTATTGTCTCACTCCGTCTTGATCGACCCCCATCCTACGAGGCCTTAGAGATGAGGGGAAACCGCTCTGGCTCATCAAGTGATGTAAGCTCTAAATCAACGTCTAATTCGTTCCAAAAAAGATGGTGGTCGTGCAAAAGTGTCACGTTGAAGATTTGATCTACCTTAGCTTCCTTGAACCACGGGTAGCTCTCGAAGTCCAAAAAGTATTCTCGTTCATTTATGAGCATCCAAAAACCGTGGGTAGATATGCCCTGCACTTGAACGATCTCAGGTGCTACCAAAGTGCTTATTCCATTCTTTTCTGATTTCATTTTCATTCTCCTTTACTTGAATTTCGACTTCCTTGAGTTCCCTCGAATTGAGTCCTTTACTGACGGCTAGTTCGATCTTCGGCTCAATCCAAAATTTCGCTTCTCCGGACGGAGAATAGATGTGGATGTGCATCCTGTTCTCCTCGCGAGAGAAGAAGAAAAACCGATAATTTCTGTGGTAGAAGACAGTAGGACTCATCAACGCTTATAGTAGCCAAAAGAACCGCATGTGCAATTTTTATTTTTTGTTGACGTAGAGGCTAGACACCCAGCCAGAGGGTTTTGGATTAGTGAGGGTTGTCGCAAATCGAGCGCGTAAAATGGGTTGTCTATACCGACTGGATCCCGATGCTCCGGCAGGTGGGAGCTGGCGAAAACATTGGAGAAGAAGAGACGGCCGTGTTCGGGCAGGCTCCACCAGCGGGCACGGAGTCGGGTGGTCGGTTCGTGGGGCGGCATCTTGACGAGGGCATCCGCAGAGGTTTCATTCAGCCAGTCCCAATCCGTCTTGGCGACGGCATCGTGAGGGAATTCATCGGTGGATTCGATGTCGGCGAGCCCTTTTTGGATACCTGCGTGATAGGCCTCGGCATCGAGCCGCTCATGCCGCCGCATAGATTCGATGCGTTTCAGTAGCTCGTCAATTGTCACGAAACCGTTCCCTTCGAAGGCCTGCGCCTGATCGCTCTTGAGGAAGGCTTCGAGATGAGGAAGCATTTCGGTTTCGATGGAAAGGCACCACTGGAACCAACGGCCGAAACATTCCACGTGAAGGGCTTGCGTGTCTTTTGGGCGTGCATTGGACTCTCTAGAGCGAGCACTGGCTAGATGGATCAACGATGACAGTGCGATCAAGAAGTTAATCGGTAGCACAGAGGCGGTCTACGACTTAACTAATACCTATTTTGAAGGGAAAAAGGCAGGCAATACGAAAGCTCAATTTGGAAGATCCAAAGAACGTCGCACGGATTGCAAGCTGATGACTTTGGCCCTGATCGTCGATTCACAGGGCTTCCCTAAAGAAAGCCATATATTGGAAGGCAATGCGGTCGAACCGGAAACCTTGGCGAGCATGCTCGAATCGATTCGCGCCCTCGGACATCGCACGCAAAAGAAGACGCTCGTCATCGATGCGGGGATCGCGAGCGAAGAGAATATAGCTCTGTTACGTCAGGAAAACATCTCTTACGTCGCCGTCAGTCGCAAGCAGAGTTACGCTCCGTCGCTTTAGGATCAAAGCGATGAGACGTTGCTGATCATTGGGGCTGCTGTTGCCGTGTTCTAGCTCTTCCAACTTCCGAGGATAGGGAGATCGGCCCAGCGATAAAAATACTTTTCCGTATGGGTGCTAATATAAAGGTTATGATTCTATCCCGCAATATAGAGGCCAGGGAAGCAGGCATTGCGAAGATCTGGTGGGAAAGCGATCTTGAGTGGCTTTTTGGGGCCGTCGCTCGTCACGTAGCCGGCGGATTCCAACTGCTTAATCAAATGGGAGCTGGCTCGTTCCGCCTTGTGCACCAGTGAGCCGACTTGACCACGTGGCAGTTCGCCCCGGCGCAGCACTTCGAGTAAAATACGGACAAAGTCGTCGACCTGTCTAGGAGTGCCGATCGGTTGCTCACGACGAAAGAAATCCTCCATCCGGGTTTCCAGTTTCAAGAGGTCGAGTTGCTGGCTCATGAAATCGACTTGATCGATCGCAGTCTGCAACGCGAAATGAATGAAGGCGCGGAGCGAGGCTTCGCTGAGGGCACCTCGACCATCGCGGTCACCGCGGCGCGGTTGGTCGGCCTCCTCTAGGCATGCATAGTAGTGGCTCTGCGAGCGGGCGAGTCCACGCGCCCACGACCAAAGACCCCAGTCGTCCACTCCGCATCGTAGAAGGCAGGCAGTCGTCATGAGCCGAGCGACGCGCCCATTGCCATCAGAAAACGGGTGAATCCACATGAAGCGATGGTGCGCGGCCATCGCCGCCATGAGTTGATCCGTCGGTAAAATTTGATCACTCGCATAGGCCTGCTTAAAGCGGCTCATGAATGGATCGAGTTGCCTGTGGTCGGGCGCATCATGGCGACCGACGCTCACCGGGTGGTCGCGAAATTGCCCAGGGACGACGGGATACGCTTGATCGCCTGAAAGATTTTTAACAGTCCGAAATTCCGCAGGCAGACGCTCATAGAGTTCGTGGTGGAGCCAACAGACAAAAGCTTTGGAGCAAGGCTCAAGTTCTGGTTCCATCCTTAGACGCGCACGCATCAATAGTTCGACCTCTTCGTGTGCGAAGCCCAGCTTTTGGAGCGCCACTTTCTTCGGATCGGTGGAAAAGCCCTCCTTACGCACAGTCTCCATTTCCCCCGGAAAAGTGCGATGCCCTTCAATCAGATTGGAGTAGTAACTATTCATCCCGATCACCAACTTTGAGATTTGCTCAATGGACGCAGGGGGCAGCCCTTGCCGCAATCCGCCCGCCCGCAAGAGCAATTGGCGAGAGAGCTCGCTCAATGGGCGCAATTCACCGCGCGGCATGAGCGGTTCCATCGAAGCAATTGTGCGAGTGACTTGCATAGTATTTGTGCGGAACTTTATGCGGGTTTTAGATTAACTCAAGCCTCTAATCTATAGTGGATTAAGCGATTTAATTGATTCAATTTGCTAACTTTTGTGCGGAAACTTATGCGGATCATCTGTGTCCATTTTTGTTTCCTGCATCTGCGAAAAAGGGGTCAGATCTGAATGGCACTAACTTAAGAAATTTTAAGGACACCCACATGTTTAAGTCACCACAACGGATCATTCTAAACTGCTGTTAATTTCGAAGCATAAATTTTAAGGACACCCACATGTTTAAGTCACCACAACAGACCAATCTAAACTGCTGTTAATTTCGAAGCATAGCCCAAAAACTTGCCTTCCCTCGGCAAGTAAAGCTCCGGTTCGAGGACTTACCTCGGCAACGGATAGTGTTCGGTGCCAATCACTACCGATTGGGTCCTACTTTGGTGCTCCCGCTAAGCAAAACCGCCCTATGCGGCTTTTTTTGTGCCGTGGTAGAGCTGCCTGCTACCACTCTGCCCTTTCAGCCAGCTTTGGCCCTTTTCCCGGGCTCGGGCCAGAATCAACTCCAGCGGACCGGCGATCCGGTAAAAAAGACCGCCATAGCTCTCAACATTGCGGACCCAGTTTTCCGTATCCAGGTTAAATCGCTCCAATACCGGCTTCAGCCCCAAAGGCACGTAGCCGGGCTTATCTTCACGGATATTCTGCCCTGTC
>Ga0335398_10007392_pt1 | contig 13436 bp, 10 predicted proteins | sample BON03_FD_205742 | JGI IMG/M metagenome (GOLD analysis project Ga0335398, IMG submission 205742) | Freshwater microbial communities from Lake Bonney liftoff mats and glacier meltwater in Antarctica - BON-03 (spades assembly) (version 2) | ecosystem: Environmental > Aquatic > Freshwater > Ice >... | reverse complement strand
TTGGACATCGCCATGAAGCCTCTCATGGCGATATTAGCAATAGCCACTCTCGTGGCGTTCGTAACTGCGGTGTCAAACGGACCGGTCGCAAGTGCAGAGTTTGTGAGCCCGTCGCCCTGGACATTTGCTTCCCTGACATTTTTGATCGCTCTGATGGGCTGGATGCCGGCACCTATCGAAGTGTCGGTGTGGCAGTCGCTCTGGATGCAGGCGAAGGATGGTTCTCAAGGCAGACGCACGACTGTTGGTGAGGCTAGGTTCGATTTCAATTTTGGCTACATCTTAAGTGCGACCCTCGCTGTTATGTTTCTTGGTTTAGGTGCTCTGGTGTTGCATGGTTCCGGCTTCGAACTCCAAAGCGCCAGTGGCGCGTTCGTCACTCAGTTGGTGGAACTCTATCAACGGGTGCTGGGTGGCTGGGCAGGGCCGTTGATTGCGGCGGCGGCTTTTGCGACCATGTTCTCGACCACGCTGACGGTGATCGACGGCTATTCCCGGTCGCTCGAAGTGAGTTCAAAGATGGTTTTCTCGTCATTAGAAGGCATGCCCAGGCTTTATACTCTGTGGATGGTACTAATTTGTCTCGCGGCCTTTGTCTTGATTCTCTTGTTTGTCGATTCCCTGACTGACTTGATTGATTTAGTCACAGTTGCTGCATTTCTGGCGGCACCTGTTTATGGTTACCTCAACTATCGCCTGATAACATCCGTCCATACACCAGAGGCGCTGCAGCCAGGCCTCGGTATGCGGATGCTAAGCTGAGCAGGGCTGGGGTTTTTCGTGCTTGTGGGCTTTTCGTTTCTGCTGTATCGCGTGACGGCAGCGGTCGGTTAGGCGATCTTTACATAACAACAATATTAGCTGGAAAGGAATTAACAAGATGAGTTTGGCAATGAGACGTTCGACACCGAGGTTTAAGCAGTGGTTTGGCAGCGCGTTTCGCAGGACCGCTATGGGTTTGTTGGCCTTGGGCGCTCTTGTTGGCTGCTCGCCATCCGATCCTGAACCTGAAAGCGCAGGAACGCAGCCGCTAACCAAGCTCATTACGGCTGAGCAGTACAGCAATTCCTTGGCCTACATTTTTGGTTCTGGCATTGACACGCAAGTGCAGTTTGCGCCCGTGGCTCGGAATGAGGGACTGCTCGCCAACAGCTTGGCAACTGCCGGTGTAAGCATCGGGCAAGTCCAGACTATCCAGAGCGTGGCCTCCAGCGTTGCCAGGCAGGTCATGGATATTGAGAATCGCAAACACCTTGTTGCGTGTCGGCCTGAGTCGATTAATAGTCCGGATGAGGCTTGCGCGACCCAGTTCGTGTCAAAGATAGGTCGCCTTTTGTTTAGACGCGCGTTGACTGACGAGGAAATCGCGACATTCGTTGAGCAGGCAAGTGTCGCTGCTCAGGAGTTGGATGGCGAGGAGTTGGATGGCGAGGAGTTGGATGGCTTTTACGCAGGTCTCGAGGTTGTGCTTGAAGGGCTGCTGATCCACCCCGAAGTGCTGTTCATTGTAGAGAGCGCTGAGTCCGACCCCAGCAATCCGGAACAACTTCGCCTTGACGCCAATTCGCTCGCGTCACGGCTAAGCTTTTTCCTGTGGAATGCAAGCCCGGATGATGAGTTACTGGCAGCAGCCGAAAGTGGTGAGCTGCAGTCATCTGGCGGTGTTGAGCGAGCCGTTGACAGGATGTTGGAGAGCCCGCGCTTGGTCGATGGGATGAGGGCCTTCTTCGACGACATGCTGGTTTTTGACGAGTTCAAGACGCTTTCTAAGGATGCCACCATCTACCCGGAGTTCACAAGTGTGACGGCGCAGGATGCGCGTGAGCAAACCCTGCGCACGATTATCGATCACACGCTCAGCAAAGACATGGACTATCGTGATCTGTTTACATCGCGCTCGACCTTTATGTCTCCGGCCCTGGCGATTGTATACGGTGTGCCGGCACAGCCTGGTTGGGCCCCTTACACATTTGCAGAAGACAGCCCGCGTGCGGGCCTGCTCACACAAGTGAGCTTTCTGGCATTGACGTCCCATCCCGGTCGCAGCTCTGTAACCCTACGAGGCATGGCACTGCGTGAGCGCTTGTTGTGTCAGACGGTTCCCGAGCCGCCCCCCGGAATCGATTTCTCAGTCGTGTCCAATCCCGATGCGCACTACCCTACGCAGCGTCAACGTGTCGCGGCGCATCTTGAAACACCCTCGTGCGCAGGCTGCCATAGGATTACAGATCCAATCGGTTTGTCCTTGGAACAATTTGACGGTGCGGGCGGTTATCGGTTGACCGAGAATGGGGCGACGATAGATGCGACTGGCGGTCTGGATGGCTTTGAGTTCGATGGGGCCATTGGTTTGGGTGAGGCGCTTAGTCAGAACCCGGAATTGCCACGCTGTCTCGTGCAGCGTGTATACAGTTACGCTACCGGCGGGCCGCCCGAAATCGAGGCACGTGCCGCGCTGAACTATTTCAATGAGGAGTTTGCCGCTCAAGGCTACCAGTTGCGCAGCCTATTGCGGACGATCGCGCTCAGTAAGGCCTTCTCACTGATCCACAAGAGCCCGAGCGAAGAAGAGAGACTGCTGGCGACGGCTAGCTCTTTGTAGTGCAATAGCGAGCTGGCTGCAAAATGGTGCTGTTCAAGAAATTAATAAAAATTGTAAGGCTGGAGAATCATCATGAGTAAGTGGAATAGAAGACAAGTACTGAAGGGTATGGTGAAAGGTGTGGGAGTAACGGTAGCGCTGCCTTTTCTTGACTACTTCCTGAACGGCAATGGCACTGCGATGGCTTCGGGGGCGCCGATGCCGGTGCGTTTCGGAACCTGGGGCTACGGTCTTGGCGGCACCGGGAAGCTGTTTGTGCCTCAGCAGACAGGTCGCAACTATGATTTGCCCGAAGAGCTCTCCTCTTGGGTGCCAATACAAAATGATGTCAATCTGTTCACGAACGGACACGCCTTTCCGGACGCCGCCCCGAACAACAACCATTACACTGGCTGGGTGGTCTCGAGAACGGGCATTGCACCGGAGTCTGGTAGCGGGCCGTCAGAGACCATCGATCTGACGATCGCCAAGCAGATTGGCGGGGCCACGCGCTTTAATAACCTTACCGCAACGGCCACTGCCGATGCGCGTGACACCTATAGTTACTACAACGCGTCTACGCCCAATGAGCCGGAATGGTCGCCCCTGGCATTCTACAAGCGCTTGTTCGGGATCGACTTTCAGGATCCGAATGCGGACGAGTTTGAAAGGGATGCACGCGTTATCGCTCGCCAGAGCGTTCTGTCCGGCATCATGGAGCAGGAGGGCTCGCTGATGAAGACGGTCGGCGCAGCGGACCGTGAGCGACTGGATCAGTACTTCACTGGTTTGCGTCAGTTGGAGCGGCAGTTTGAGCAACGCCTGACCAAGCCCGAGCCGATTGCGAGTTGTGTGGTCCCCGGTCAGGCGCCGGTTGATGTGGCCATGGACCAGTCAACAGAGTCGGTTAAGCTTCGCCATCAAATGATGGCCGAGCTGATGGCGATGGCCGTTGCCTGCGATCAAACCCGTGTTTTCAACATGACGTATTCGGCGGCGTTTGCCTCCACTATTAGAACGGGCTATGAGAAGCCGCACCACACCTGCACACACGAAGAGCCCGTCGATGAAGTGCTTGGCTACCAAGTGAACGCTTCCTTTTTCACTCGGCGTGCGATGGAGTCTTGGGTGGATTTCGTGGAAGTGTTCAAAAAGATTCCGGAAGGAGATGGCACGCTGCTCGATAATGTCCTGATCCTGGGTACGACGGACGTGGGGTACGCCCGTACGCATTCGGTCGATGGCATGTCGGTATTCTTGGCCGGTCGCGCAGGCGGCAAGATCAAGAGCGGTCACCACATCGATTTGAATGGAGGCTCGGTTGCTCAGGTAGGTTATACGGCCCTCAGGCTGATGGGTGTGGACGCGCCATCGTGGGGTACGTTGAGCAACGAGACCTCTGAAGTGATTAGCGATGTGCTGGCCTAAGCGAGCCTGTCCGAGTATTTAAGGAAACTCATTAATATGTATTTGAATAAATTTCTGACAGTTGTTTTTGTTGCCGCCAGTGCGTCGATCACAGCCGCTGCAAGTGCGGCTACCGAAACGCCAAACGAAATGCAATATTGGCAATCAGCGGCCAGTAATGCACAGGAAGCCTATCTTGAAGAGAAGCTGCCACCTGGTATTCAGGTGGTTGCAACTGCCTTGGACGGCCCCGTGTACGCCGATGCTCAGGGGCGCACATTGTATACATGGCCACTGATCGCATTGCGAAATGGTTCAACTGGTGACAGGAAGGAAGGAGCTTCCAATTGCACGGACGAAGTCCTGCGCATAGAGGTTGGCTTCATGAGTCCGTACCCAGCTGGTTTGATCCTGCCCTATGCCGATGAGGGCGTGAGCTGCACGCAAGCTTGGCTGCCCGTGTCCGCATCCGCAGATGCGGTGGAGGTGGGCAAGTGGACCCTTGCCGAGCGAGCGGATGGCTCAAAGCAATGGGCCTATGATGATTTTCCCTTGTACGCCTCCAACCTGGATAAGAAGCCAGGGGAGGTTCTGGGTGGCACCAAGATATCATCCGGCGGTGATGGCGGGGTGGTTCGCGTGCCAGCGGGGCCGCTACCTGATATCCCTCCGGGATTTCAAGTACTTTCCAGTAGCACCGGGCGACTGCTCGTGAATGACGAAGAGTACTCGATGTACACGTGGGACGGCGACGAACCTAACACCTCGAATTGTGTTAAAGAATGTTTGAATAGTTGGACTCCTGTTCGTGCACCGCAGGTTTCAGCAGATAGTGGTGACTGGACCATCATCAAACACCCCTCGGGAATTAATCAATGGGCCTTCAGGGCTAAGCCGCTGTACACCCATAACAAAGATACTCGAAGTCGCAGCTTCGACGGTAGCGATGTGCCAGGTTGGCAAAATGTCTACACACAGCGTGCAGTGACTCCGCCTGCTGAGTTCACCGTGCAGGATGCAGATTTTGGTGGCCAGGTTCTGGCCGACAGTCGTGGCAGAACGATTTATCTTTACAACTGCCATGACGACTCTGTTGCGCAACTCGCTTGCGATCACCCTGATGCGGCTCAGGATTATCGTCTGGCTATCTGCGGCAACGGTGACCCTGAGTTGTGTCTTGAGACTTTTCCCTATGTTGTCGCGGACGCCGATGCCAAGAGCGAGAGCAGTCTTTGGAGCGTGATGGCAATTAATCCAATCACAGGCCGCCGCGCCGAAGCGGGCGAAGAAGACACGCTCAATGTTTGGGCTTACCGCCAAAGGCCGGTATACACCTACGGCGGTGACAAAGAACCTGGAGTAACCAATGGCGATAGTTTCGGCGAGTTTCTAGGTCGCCGCAATGGTTACAAAGCGTTCGTATTGAGAGATGTTTTTCAAAATAGCCAGTTTCGGCGATGAGTGAGATAAAACCGCTATCCACGAAGGAGAGATTTTCCATGTCACAAGTTCGGACTGATATGAAAATACGCCAAGTGCTTAATTTCGCACTGTTTATCACTACGTTGGCAGCTGCTGGTGTGGCGACAGCCGAGCTTCCCGAGTCGTATCAGAAAAGTGGCCGAATCGGCTACGTGCTGACTGAAAGGCATTGGGCAATCTATGAAACTGCAGCAAAGACAGAGTGCCCTCAAGGTATGAACAGCCGAGGCTCGCGCGACCTGTTCGCACAATTGTTCCCCGAGGGTAATGATGGAGAGCGGACAGTCCTTGAAACTCGACTGATGGTAGAGGGCTATCAGTATCATACTAATACAGCGACGTCGGACATTTATGATTCCTTACCTTTTTACGAGGCACAAGGGAACGTATCCTACGGCCTAAATCTCGATGGCGAAGTCGACCCCAATGATTTCCAGAATACGGCCGGTGAAGAAGGCATAGATAACCAGCTATACCGTGCACTTGGCTGTATTGCGGGCTACCGCAAAGACGGGCCTTATTGGTTCTTCGAAAACGATTTCATGATTAACAATGGTTATAACCGCTGGATGATCGAACTGTCGGGTGTGGACGACCTAGTCAATGACGACGACGTCACCGTCACCACATACCGAGGACTCGACAACCTCTTCACTGATGCCACTGGCGAGGGCTTTGTTGCAGGTGGCACACAACGAGTCGATGCACGTTGGGGCCAAAGCTTCATTAAGGTAGTTAAAGGTAAGATCGTTGATGGTGTGCTGACCACAGAGCCGATTGATCAGGCTAAATTCCCATGGTCACAGCCCGGTGTGAATGATGGTTACCATATTTTTAAAGATCTCCAGTTTCAGTTCAAGCTAACGTCGCAGGTGGCGCAAGGGCTTATGGGGGGATATGTTGATGTTGAGCAATTCAATCACCGGTTCAGAACCAACTGGGCTATGCATCACCAGAACTACGGCCAGAGCTCCTCGGCATCGGAGTACGCTGCGTTAAAAAGGTTGGCGGATGGGCACCCCGATCCCGAAACCGGTGCCAACACGGCCATTTCCTCGGCTGTGGAGATGACTCTCACTCAGGTCTACATAGTGCACCCAGAGGAGCAGGAAGTATCATCACAGGATGCTGGGACTACGGGCTTCTAGTTAAACCCTTGATGCACGGCTAATAAAACCTTGCGCAGCGAATAGGCGAATAGCACCACTCGCGAACCCGAAGGGTTCGTCGGTGGCTAGGACCTTATCGAGACAGTGTTTATTTTACCAAACCGCAGGCTAGCGCCAATAAATCAGCACCAACACCTCGCCTCCATGATTGGTCACCCTGATTCCCTCTTCAACATAGGGTGGAATCAGCATGAACCGGATCGAACTCAAACAGGTCTGGCAAGAGAGAGCCTATCAAGAACGTGGGGTCATCCAATCTTTCTGCAATCGCCTGCTATGGCGCCCAGTTCTGATTCGCCCATAGCTTCAGGTCGATCAAAACTGACAAAAACACTGGTGGCGGCAGAAGTCCGGTAGTTGTCGCACCGATATCGGCGATCCCAAGATTAATTCTTTATTATTCTGCACTGGTTTTGTAATCCCCCCAGAATTCTTTGCTTCGATATCGTGCCGCTGCCAAGTACTTCGTGCTGGAAGGCTCCGTGAATACATCCATGTAGGCTCTACCTCGGCATCCGACCGCCATGGATGGCGGGAGTGTCGAGCATGCAGGAGCAATTCATCGGCCATGCCGCCGAAGCTTCCCGCCCAGAGCACCCGACATCGGCACTGATCCTGTGCCACCGAACTGGCTTTGAACCACTATGCCAATTCACTGGTCGAATTTCTGATGAATTGGGAATATCTGCCAATATCAAATGGGCATAGTCGCGGCAAGAAATTATTGGGAAGCTAGCTGTAATAAAAGAATCCCGTGAGCGGCATGCCAATGCTAGGAAATTCTATGTAGGGGAAATGCTCGATGCCTAGAGGTTGGGGGTTGCTCACTTGATTTTGGGGAACTGAAACGAGTTGGCTCACGGAGAATTAGCTTAGCTGGCGTTTATTTAGGGCTGGGGTGGGGATTGTTGGGTGCGGACCGTTTGCGCCCGGACGGCGCAAGACGAGCTTACATGGAGGTATTCACGGCGTGCCCGCACACGACAAGAGTCGCCGCAGACAGAGGGTCGGAGTGCGAGTGCAATCCGACCCGTACGTAGGCGGGACTTAGATAATCTTCCGCGACTTCATCAGACGAATCACCTGCGTCAGACACTGTTCTACCGATAGTGCTTCCGTGTCTAGGACTAGGTCAGAGTGCTCTGGTTCGTCGTAGGGGAAAGACACACCCGGCAGGTCTGAGGAGCCCGATAGTTCTGCCGCTGCGTATAGCCCGCTTGGGTCGCGGCGACGGCTGACTTCTAAAGGCGGGTTCAGGTAGATCATCAAGCAGTTTTCCTTGCCGATGACGTTACGTGCATGGTCTCTAGAATCTTTGTTTGGCGCCACGAAGGCCGCACAGCAGATCAGGCCCGACTCGTTTAGTAGTCGCGCCACGTTCGCACTGCGGCGTAGGTTCTCCGCGCGGCCTTCCTGGTCGTGAGATAGGTCCTTGCTGATGCCTAGGCGCATCGCCTTGCCGTCGAGAACGGTGCTGACGCGGCCGAGGTCGAAGAGGCGGCGTTCAAGCCCGTGGGCGAGGGTAGATTTGCCAGAACCTGATAGACCAATGAACATGACCGTCGTGGGGTGTTGGCCGTAACGTGCGGCGCGCTCTTCGCGAGTGACGTGCGCTTTGACATCGCTCGTTTCGCTGTGGACTGTTGAATGGGCGCCTTCGGTGCTCACCATGCCCGCGGCGATGGTGACATTGCTCATCCTGTCTACGATGATGAATGCGCCGGTGCTGCGGTTCTCAGTGTAGCTGTCGATGCACACTTCTTGGTCGACGTTGATCTCGCACTCACCGATCTCGTTTAACTCGAGAGTAGGCGCGGGACCTTTATCGAGGGTATTAACGTCGGTGCGGTAAAGTAGCGTGGTGATCTTGCCCGTGACGGTCTTGGTGCCAAATTTAAAGTCGTAGAGAGCGCCGGGCAGCATAACTTTTTCAGTCATCCACACGAGGGTGGCCTTGAAAACGTCAGTGACAAAGGGGTAGTTGTCGGAATGCACGATCATGTCGCCACGGCTGATGTCGATCTCATCTTCCATGGTCAAGGTGATGGCCATTTCTGTGTGTGCCGATTCCAGCTCTTCGTCGTAAGTAACGATGGACTTCACGCGGCTGCGCTTCTGGGAAGGCAGTACCACGATCTCGTCGCCCTTGCGCACGATGCCGGAGGCCAGTGTGCCGCAGAAGCCGCGGAAATTGAGATTGGGGCGGTTCACGTACTGCACTGGGAAGCGCAGGTCATGCATGTTGCGGTTTTTGGCGATCTCCACGGTTTCGAATAGGGACATAAGTGTCTGCCCCTCATACCATGGCATGTGTTCGCTTGGATTCACGACATTGTCGCCGTCTAGCGCTGACATCGGGATGAAGTGGAATTCTGCAGCCGGGAGTTTCGCGCTGAAGCGAATGTAGTCGGCTTTAATTTTCTCGTAGATTTCCTCGCTGTACTCGACTAGGTCCATCTTATTAATCGCAACGACGATGTGTTTAATGCCGAGTAGCGAAGTAATGAAGCTGTGACGTCGCGTCTGCACCTGCACGCCATGGCGGGCATCGATTAGGATTACGGCGAGATCGCAGGTTGAGGCGCCGGTGGCCATGTTACGCGTATATTGTTCGTGCCCTGGCGTGTCCGCGATGATGAACTTGCGGCGTGCGGTAGAGAAGTAGCGATACGCCACGTCGATGGTGATGCCTTGTTCGCGCTCCGCCTGTAAGCCATCGACTAGCAGGGCAAGATCCACCGCTCCGCCAGTAGTGCCAGATTTCACACTATCGGCCTTGATAGCATTGAGCTGGTCTTCATAGATCATTTTGGAGTCGTGCAATAGGCGACCGATCAGAGTGCTCTTGCCATCGTCAACGCTACCACAGGTTAGTAAGCGCATTAATTCCTTGCGCTCATGCTGCGCTAAATAGGCATTGATATCCGTGCTAATGAGTTCTGATTGGTGTGACATAGTGTAAGTGCCTGAACGTTGTGCTTGTCGTGAGTCTGATTGATGTCAGCGGCTTAGAAATAGCCTTTGCGCTTCTTGTCTTCCATGGAGCCAGCTTTGTCACTATCGATGAGTCGCCCTTGGCGCTCAGAGGTAGTGGCTAGCAGCATTTCTTGAATAATTTCGGGAAGCGTCGTGGCCTGTGAATCCACCGCGCCTGTTAGCGGGTAGCAACCGAGTGTGCGAAAGCGCACCATTTTAGTCTCTACCGTCTGGCCGTCTTTGATCGGCATGCGATCGTCGTCCACCATGATGTCAACACCGTCGATATTGACGACGGGGCGCGACTTGGCGAAATACAAAGGTACGATCTCAATATCGTTTAGGTAGATGTATTGCCAAATGTCTAATTCGGTCCAGTTCGATAGGGGGAATACACGAATGCTTTCGCCCTTGTTGACCTTGCCATTATAGATGTTCCACAACTCCGGGCGCTGATTCTTCGGGTCCCAGCCGTGGTTCTTATCGCGGAAGGAAAAGACGCGCTCTTTGGCTCGTGACTTTTCCTCATCGCGGCGTGCTCCACCGAAGGCAGCATCGAACTTATATTTGTTAAGTGCTTGGCGCAGGGCCTGCGTTTTCATGATGTCGGTGTGCTTTTCACTGCCGTGAGTGAATGGGCCCACGCCAGCATCAACGCCTTCCTGGTTTGTGTGCACAATCAGCTCTAGACCCAGTTTTGCCGCCATATAGTCTCGAAACGCAATCATCTCTTGAAACTTCCAAGTCGTGTCTACGTGCAGCAGTGGGAAGGGCGGCTTGCCTGGGTAGAAGGCCTTCATCGCGAGGTGCAACATCACGGCGGAATCTTTACCGACGGAATACAACATTACTGGATTGTCGAACTCGGCTGCGACTTCACGAATAATATGAATGCTCTCTGCTTCCAGTTGCTTGAGATGGGTCATGTTGTAATCAGTCATACTTTTCTAATTCGCTTAGCTGTGGATGCATGGGAAGCGCCTGCGTAGGCAGAACCGCTATATGGGGACACATTTTAGGGAGTCAACGCAGCAGAGTTAAATCCGGGACGAAAAGCCTAGTCATCTTCGGTTTCTTTAATTTTCTCAAGACCGAAATCTTCGGCCAACGCACCAACCTGGGTGGCGTCCTTGCGTGGGGCGTAGTCTTTAGGGGCTTGCATTTCACCGTCGCCGTCAGGCTGCGGGGGACCGAACACTGCTCCGCTGGAAGCCGGCAACAATTTATTTGCGACTTCGCCACTACATAGGTCTTGCGCGCCGCCAGCAAGATGTTGATAGACATCTTTATAGCTGTCTGTCATCTGCTGCACGAGTTCGGCGGTGGTGCTGAAGTGTTCGCTGACATCATCGCGATAGCGCGAGTGCGAGCGTTGCAGGTCTTGTAGTTGCTGTTCCAGCTCGCCGATCTTGCTAGGGTTGTTGATAACACGCCCGGCTAAGAAATAGCCTATGGCGATGCCGACTGCGAGAAAGCCAATTCCGGTCAACCATAACATCTGTATTCAATGCCTCTTGTTTAGTGAGTGCGTCCGTCATGGCGACCCTATAAATTAAGTTGCACAATTATAGCCTGAATTGACCTCGTTAGCGCGAAGAAATTCCTCGATACTCGCGACCTGCAGTACTAGGGAAGTATAAGGCATGGCGGGGTTAGCAAGCGCGCTGCTGGTCTGGCAGCTGGGTTTTGCCGTAGAATGCGCAGCCTTGTGTGCTCCTAAGCGAATACGACGAAACGCCATGCCCCCGACAGATCCTGCAATACTGACCCCTACCCAGCGCTATCAGCGCGACCTTGCCAGTGCTGTCTTGCTGGAGGACGCGGCTCAGGCGCTGGCAATTGAACATTTCCAACGCGTCTATGATGAACTCATGGCGCAGGCGCCCAAACCCGGAGGTGCACTCACACGCTTGGTGTCTCGCTTTAAGAAAGTCGAGCCAGTGCGATTCAAGGGTTTGTATATTTACGGAGGAGTGGGGCGCGGTAAGACCTATCTAATGGATGTGTTCTTCGAGAGCCTGCCTTTTGAGAAAAAGATGCGAACACACTTCCATCGCTTCATGCAGCGCGTGCACGCCGAGCTGAACCTCCTGAAAATGCAGAAGAACCCGCTGGAATCCGTTGCCCGCAAGATCGCTGCCGAGGCGCGCATCATCTGTTTCGACGAATTCTTCGTCTCCGATATCGGTGATGCCATGATTCTCGGCGGGCTGCTGACTCAGCTAATAGAAGAAGGGGTGATTTTTGTAACCACCTCTAACATAGAGCCGGGTTCGCTTTACGCAAACGGCTTGCAGCGCGAGCGTTTCTTGCCAGCCATCGCGCTGTTAAAACAGCACACCACGGTTCTGCGGCTCGACGGGGGCGTGGACTACCGCTTGCGTAGTTTGCAACAGGCCAAAATTTATTACAGCCCATTGGGGCCGCGAGCGGATGCAGAGTTACAACAGTGTTTTTCACGCCTCGCCGATCACGGGGAGGTTGCGAGTGCGACTACGGTGGAAGTGCTAGGTCGGGAGATTCCCGCGCGCATGCGGGCTGAAGATACCATCTGGTTCGACTTTGAAGCCCTTTGCGGTGGGCCGCGTAGCGCCTATGACTATATAGAACTCGCGAAGCTCTATCAGGCTATTGTGTTGAGCAATGTGCCCTTATTCGATGGGACTAATGACGATCTCGCGAGGCGTTTCGTAAGCTTAGTGGACGAACTCTACGATCGCCACGTGAAATTGATTCTTTCAGCGCAAGTCCCATTACGGGCGCTTTACCAGGGTGCTGGGCTGGCTTTTGTGTTTGAACGAACCTCGAGTAGATTGCTCGAAATGCAGTCGGAGGAGTATCTTGGGCGGCAGCATCGCCCCTAAGAGGTGCTTAGTGTTGGCGTGGTCGCGATCTAAAAGCAGCTTTTTAGCTTTTTTCATAGGACAATGCTTGAATAATTATAGTCGCTTCGGTAGTATTCGCGCTCCTTGAAGACAATGCTCCTTTGGTGAAAGTTAATGAAGACCTTTAATGCGAATCCGCAGAATGTAGAACACAACTGGTTGGTCCTAGATGCAGAGGGTCAAACTCTTGGTCGCATGGCTGCCGAAATCGCCACCCGACTGCGTGGTAAGCACAAGCCTGAGTACACTCCCCACGTTGATACTGGCGACTATATTGTCGTGATCAATGCAGAGAAAGTGGCTGTCACTGGCAAAAAAATGAAAGACAAGATCTATCACTCGCACTCAGCGTTCCCAGGCGGCCTGAAGTCTATCGCCTTCGGTAAGTTGGTTGAAAAGGCGCCAGAGCGCGTCATCAAGCTAGCCGTTAAAGGCATGTTGCCACGCACTCCTCTCGGACGTGCGATGTTCAAGAAACTGAAAGTATACGCTGGCACCGAGCACCCACACGCGGCACAACAACCGCAAGCGCTGACACTGTAAAGAGGTTCATAACAAACGCTATGTCTACGACACAATATTACGGCACAGGTCGACGCAAAACTGCCACTGCACGAGTGTTCCTTACTAAGGGCACTGGCACGATCACTATCAACAAGCGCACGCTGGATGGTTTCTTTGGTCGCGAAGTGGCCCGTATGATCGTTCAGCAGCCTTTAGAGCTGGTGGAGATGACTGGAAAATTCGACGTTTTCGTTACTGTTAAAGGTGGCGGCAGCTTCGGTCAAGCTGGTGCGATTCGCCACGGCATCACTCGTGCGTTGATGGAGTACGACGGCGAGCTGCGCCCTACTCTGCGTAAAGCTGGTTTCGTGACACGTGATGCGCGTGCGGTAGAGCGTAAGAAAGTGGGTCTGCGTAAAGCACGTAAGAAGC
>Ga0335398_10007384_pt1 | contig 13447 bp, 14 predicted proteins | sample BON03_FD_205742 | JGI IMG/M metagenome (GOLD analysis project Ga0335398, IMG submission 205742) | Freshwater microbial communities from Lake Bonney liftoff mats and glacier meltwater in Antarctica - BON-03 (spades assembly) (version 2) | ecosystem: Environmental > Aquatic > Freshwater > Ice >... | reverse complement strand
TACACTCTATCGCCGGTCCGCTCTCACGAACTCGCATCACGAACTTCAATCACGAATGTGCATCTCAATCTCATCCGAGGCACACCACTGACATATCTCGGGTGCACATCAGAAGTGCTGGGCGCAATCTACGCGCCTAGAAGAGATTGAGTTTCCCGTCCTCCCGCCAGAAGGTATGCGTGGCTTTGCGATAGCGGGAGTGTATGTTGACTCTCTGTCCCTCTCTCTCTGTTTAAATCTCTTGTTTCGCTTGGTCCCTCAGTCTCTACCCCCCACCTCCTTCCTACACCGTGACAATTTTGTAATTTTTTGAGGCGTGTACAATATATTGCAGTTGGCTTCACTGCACGACTCTTTTTGTCTGTGCTAACTTACGATACTCATGTTGTCTTTGCTCCCTTACAGTAGCCTCGTGTTGCCTTGGCTCCATTATCGTACCTTTGCTCTTTGCTACATTACATTACTCGTCTTGATACCTCACATTACTACACGACTCTTTTTGTCTGTTCTCCTTTAGATTACTCTTCTTGTCTTTGCTCCCTTACAGTAGCCTCGTGTTGTCTTGGCTCCATTATAGTACCTTTGCTCTTTGCTACATTACAATACAATACTCTTCTTGTCTTTGATACCTCACGTAACGTGAGACTCTTGTATTCTTTGCTATGGGGTGGCTACGATTAGTAGGCTCCTTAAAATCATAGGTCTCTTTTGCAGAATATCGTCTCTTTTGTAGGGTTCCTTTGCTCTTTGCTACAGTACGATCCAATACTCGTCTTGTCTTTGATACCTCACATAACATGACTCTTGTATTCTTTGCTACATAACATGACTCTTGTATTCTTTGCTACATGACATTACTCCTGTTGTTTTGGCTACATTACAAGACTCTTCTCGTCTCTGCTACCTCACATTAGACTCTTGTATTCTTACATAACATTGCTCCTGTTGTTTTGGCTACATTCCAAGACTCTTCTTGTCTCTGCTACCTCACATTAGACTCTTGTATTCTTTGCTACATCACGGTACTCTTGTATTCTTGGCTATATAACATGACTCTTGTTGTTTTTGCTATGTTATATAACTCTTTTTGTCTGTGCCACCTTACACGACTCTTGTTGTCGGTGCTACCTTACATTCTCTTTGCTCTTTCGTACATCACATTAGACTCTATTTGTCTTGTACTCTTCTAGTCTTTGCTTTCTTAGTAGTAATGTAAGGTACTCTTCTAGTCTTTGCTTTCTTAGTAGTAATGTAAGGTACTCTTCCAGTCTTTGCTTTCTTTTCTACCTTACATTACTCTTCTTTCTACCTTACATTACTCTTCTAGTCTTTGCTTTCTTATACTAAAGCCTTGTTGCCGTGGCTCCATTACATTTCCTTTGCTCTGTGCTGCATTACGTTACTCCTATTTGTCTTTGCTACCTCACATTAGACTCTTGTATTCTTTGCTACATCACATTCCGCTTGTTGTTTTTGCTCCCTTACATTGGCGTTGTAATCTTTGCTCCATTACATTAGACTCGTGTTGTTTTTGCTCCCTTACAATTCTCTAGTTGTCTTTGCTCCCTTACAGTAGCCTCGTGTTGCCTTAGCTCCATTGCAATACTATCTTTGCTACATTACGTTAATTTTTTTGTCTTTGCGACCTCAAATCTGACTCGTGCTGTCGTTGCTACACTACATTACTCTTGTTGTTTTTGCTGTATTACATTGGTGTTGTTGTTTTGGCTACGTTACACGACTCGTATTGTCCGTGCTGCATTCCAAGACTCTTGTTGTCTTTGCTACCTCAAATTGGACTCTTGTTTTCCTGAAATTGCTCACTAAAAATTCATCATATCTAAAAATTTCACCACCCCGCCTTCGAAATTTCGGCCTTCGCCAACAAGTGAGGAACCCCCCCCTTCCAAACCCATCGTTTCCCTATGAAAATAGGCAAATTCCACAAAGATTGCCCCCCAAGGGAACAATTTGTGTCACGGATGGCAAGAATCCAACTGCATTTTCATCGTCAGAAATGAATGATCGAGAAATATGTGCAGTGGCATTACACTGCATTACGTTACATTACGTTACGCGTCCAAAGAACACAAAAGTCATACAGTGAAGCCAAAAAAGTGTGTAGGAAGGAGGGGAGGTGTTGAAAAACTGCATTATGTAATGTAATGTAAAAACGGGGTGAGCAATTGGCTTCACTGTGTGACTCGTGTTTTCTTTTCCCTCAGAAAAACTGTAATGTAATGTACAATTGTAATGTACTATAAAAACTGGGAGAGCAATTGGCTTCACTGCGTGACTGTTGTTTTCTTTTCCCCCAGTTTTTCGTTGGAACAGCGTGGAAAGGCAGATATTGGAAGGGTGCATGACCATGGCTGGCTTCACAGCTACACAACTTTTTCGCCACTGTCTTGCTGGTGTTTGCATATACATAATATATATTTATACGTGTTTATATATGTATATGTATATATACATATATATATACATGCATGTTTTTAGTTTGGAGTCAGGTCGCTGTTTGGCATGAGTTGTGCCACTCTTTTTTTCATGAGTCATGTCACACATGAGTCATGTCACACACAATCTCTTGCGTGAGTCAATTCAAACAAATCATCCTAGTAACCTCTTCCATGGGTACAAAGTGGCTCATAAAGAAAAGTTGCTGGGAGTCATGTCAAACGCATCATTTTAGTTACCTCTTCTACAGTATATATATAGTGTGGAAAAGATGCATAGGATGCCTTATCTTTACAGGTCATTTTCCGCACAAGAGCCTTATAATTAGTGGCTCTTTTGCGGAAAGAGAACTGCAACTTATGGCATCCTATGCGTCTTCACCACCCTGTATGGGGTATGTGACTTTGTCTCGCTCTGCATGTGAGAGGGGGGGATTCGTTCTCGCTTGCGCAGGTAAGATCGCCTCTCTCCCTTCCCTCCCTTTCAAGTGAAATTTCAAAAAAAAATGCCAAGTGACCTTTCCAAAAATTTCAAAAAAAAATGCCAAGTGACCTTTCCTAAATTTCACCTGCGCAAGCGAGAGCGAGTGTCGGAGCAAAAATAATGGCCCTTACGATTACGGTAGTTCTTAAAATGACATTTAGCACAGGATTTTCACGGACATGTACTTCTGAACACCTGAGGAGAGACTGAGTGGCAGAGTGTGAGTTATACAAACTCTTAAATACACAGAGCACGTGTGAGCACGTCGGCCTTCGTTCATATGTGTGCAACGAATATGGTTATACTTTCATGTATATATCGCTCTTTATTTGAATGTATAACGTTTGGGCATGTAGTCCTTCGATTATCTTCGTTATGCATGCACATATATATCGCGTGTTATACATTCATATGTATATCAGTTTATTTGTGAATGTATAGCGTGTGAGCATGTAGTCCTTCGATTATTTTCGTTATGCATGCATATATATATATATCGCTTGTTGTATAAATATATATATATCAGTTTATATATGGATGTATAGCGTGTGAGCATGTAGTCCTTCGACTATTTGCGTTGTACATTCATATATATATCTCGCTTGTTATACAATTATATATAAATCAGTTTATATATGAATGTATAACGTGTGAGCATGTAGTCCTTCGTTCATATGCGTTGTACATTCATATATATATATTGTATACATTTATATATATATCACTGTACATATGAATGTATAACGTGTGAGCATGTAGTCCTCCGTTCATATTCGTTGTACATGCATATACATATTGCTTGTTATACATTCATATTTATATCACTGTATATATGAATGTATATCGTGTGAGCATTTAGTTCTTTGCATCATATGCGTTATACATCCATATACATATCACTTCTTATGCATTCATATATACATCGCTTCACATGTGAATGTATAATGTGTGAGCATGAAGTCCTTCGTTCATATTCGTGCATATACATGCATATATATATCGTTCATATACCTTCGCCTTCACTCTGTGTTTCATCGTGTGTGGTGTGGATTCTAGAATTGCGTATACATGTATAGACAAACAATGTCATGTATATATGTGTATATATGTATATATACATATATGTATATACACGCATATATATATATATATACATATGTACATATATACAAATATATATATATATATATATACATATTTATGTTGTGATATTTATATATATGTATGTGTGTATATATATATATATTTATACATATATATATATGCATACATATTCAATATACATGCATATATATCCAGAATTGCGTGCGGGACGTCTAGAGTGTAGTCATGACTGTCTTGGCCCTCAGGTGCGTGCATGCACTCATACACATACACGTACACATACACACGTACAGGCATTTGCCCCACACAACCGCATTTGCAAACACACACACGCACGCGAACGCACCTCCTCACCCACTCACTCACACACGTACAGACACTTGCCACTCGTAGATGCAAATCCACTCACTCGCAACCTCAAAATCACACTAACACACCACAAAAAACACACGTACGCGAACGCACCTACGTACCCACCCACCTGCACACGTACAGACACTTGTCACTCTCAGATGCAAAACCCAAACACTCACAACCTCAAAACCACACTAGCACACCACAACACACACGTACAGTATTACACACTTTCGTATACACAATTTTCTGCTGTACGGACACAGGTGAGGAGTGTCGTGTGTGCGATATGCTAGGGTGTAACAATGGAGGCGGAGGCGGAAACTTTTCAAAAGTAAAGCGGTTAGTTGCAAAGTGGATAGAAACACGGAAACGGTTATTCTCCGGGTTTTTGACCGCACGGGCATGATTTTAGAAACGCAAGAACTTTTTGCAAATGCATATTTTACTCATAAACTTACGTATGCATATTTGCTCCTGTTCATGGGCTCTTGGAACATGCAAGAACATTGGGATTCGGATCAATTTTGCTTCGGTGACGGCCGAATCTGTGGGGTTTTCCCGCCACTTTTTGTATTTTGTATAAAAGCGCTCGGACTTGCCACTTTTTTGATTGTACCTAAGAACTGCATTTCTTGAGGCACATCTTTTGAGCCCATTAAAAATCTGGCAACTTTGTGCGCTTACAAGTTACAAGATTTTCATGGAACCTCCGTATACCATTGTTACACCCTACGATATGCATCTATACCACAACTTCTTGTGATTGATTGATGATGCTTCTATTACTTCACAAGAAATCGTTTTGTCGCTTTGCTGGAAGCTCAATTGCCTCGTGTTAACTTCGTGTGTTATACATGCATACACCTGCACAAGTATTTGTGTTTTACATGCATACACCTATGCTGTACATAAATGCATGTGACGTTTACAAACAGATTAAATGTATATTCAAATACATGTATTCAAATTGACACCCAATTGAAAAAACATGCATGTGCGAAAACTCACACACATATACACGCTCACGCTCATTCGCATGTGACCAAAGAGAACGATTTCTGAAAGGGTGTGTATTTTTTTTATGTGTATGCTGATGAACATTGAGCTACATTTTTGTGAATATATATACACGTATACATGTGTACAGATATTTAAATGTATATGTATAGATTATATTTATATGTATATGTATATACATATGTATACAGATATACATACATATATACATATATATATTTGCATATGTACATAGATTATATGTCTGTACATATGGATGTATATGAATATGTACATATACATATATATATATATATATATATATATACATAAATATATGATACAAACACAACACACAAACACACACAATCCCACTAATACATATACAAAACACAAACACACAAAAAAAAACACACACACACACACGCACACACACACATGTTCAGGACGGGCGAGGCCTCAATGTGGTGGGTATTAGTGCGCTAGTAGCCATAGCGAAGTCACCACATGAGTCGTGGTGTGTAGTCGATGTGTCCACAGTGTGACGTACACATACACACACACAAACAAACACACACACAAACATATTCTGGACGGGCGAGGCCTCAATGTAGTTGGTATTCGTGCGCTAGTAGCTATAGCGAAGTCACCACATGAGTCGATGTGTCCACGATGTCTTCCAATCTTAGCTGCGGTGCGCCAAAGAGTCAGATATGCGTGCACATATGGGGTGGCTACAGTCAGTAGGATCGATTAAATTATAGGTCTCTTTTGCAGAATATCGTCTCTTTTGTAGAACTCTTTTGCAAAAGAGACCTATAATTTAATCGATCCTACCGACCGAAGCCACCCCATACACACATATGTATATATGTATTTATGTATATGTACCTGTATACATTTATATATGTATATGTATTCATATTTAGATATATATATTCACACATATATATCTTGGCTGTGGTGCGTCAGAAAGTCTTACATGCGTACACATATACATATATGTATTTATGTATATGAACCTGTATACATTTATATATGTATATGTATTCATGTTTAGATATATATATTCACACATATATATCTTGGCTGCGGTGCGTCAGAAAGTCCTACATGCGTACACATATACATATATGTATATATGTATTTATGCATATGTACATATATACATTTATATATGTATATGTATATATGCTTATATACATATATTCACACATATATATCTTGGCTGCGGTGCGTCAGAAAGTCCTACATGTTTGAACATATACATATTTATATATTTATTTGTGTATATGTACATATATACATTTATATATGCATTTGTATATATGTTTATTTACATATATTCACACATGTATATTTTGGCTGCGGTGCGTCAGAGAGTCCTACATATTTGCACATATACATATCTATATATGTATTTATGTATATGAACCTGTATACATTTATATATGTATATGTACATATGTTTAGATATATATATTCACACATATATATCTCGGCTGCGGTGCGTCTGATCGGCCTATATATTTACACATATACATGTATATGTATGCATTTATGGATGTGTACATATATACATTCATATATGCATATATCTATATGTTCAAGTATATATATTCACACATGTATATCTTTGCTGCAATACGTCCGATAGCCCTATATATTTGCACAATTACACATATATGTATGTATTTATGTATGCGTAAATATGTACATTGATATTTTTACAATTACACATATATGTATGTATTTATGTATGCGTAAATATGTACATTGATATTTGTAAATATGTACATTGATATTTGTATATGCTTATATATATATATTCACACACATATAAATACTGTGCGTCAGATAGCCCTTGATATTTACACATGGATATATAGGTATGTATATATGTATATATGTTTATATATATACATACAATCTCATATGTATACATACATATATGTATATATGTATGTATATGCATATGTACATGTATACATATATACATGCATATATGTGTGATGACACCACACACAAATTTGTCTGTCCGAGACATCGTTTTTATTTTGGCTGCAGAGCTTCTTATTAGTCATATGTATATATACATGTACACATGTATACACGCACACTTATACATATTCATGTACATATAACTCTACGTATATATATACATGTGTATACACATCTGCATTCACCAGGGGCTTATGTTTACATCTACATAAATACATATATATATGTATATATATACATGTGTGTGTGAATATGTACATATATAAACATATGTACATGTGCACACACATATACATACACCAGGGGCTTATGTTTGCATGGCGGCAAACCCTGACAGCACAGAGTTGTCCGCCAGCTGCAAGCACCTTCAATGCCACACGTCGTGACGATTGCTGGTATGTTTTTACCATTTTGAGCGGCACACGTTGTGCTGCTCTGCATGGTGAACATGTTCAACGTGTACAGGACATGTTGAGCGTGTGTATATGCATGCTTGAAGAAGTCGCGTGCTTGAAGGAGTATCTATAAAAACACATACATGTATATACATATGTACACACATGCAACACTATGACTACGAGCTGCATGACACATATTCAGCGCGAAATTCTAGTCGGAGCAGAGCACCTGCTGTCCCTGTGTGCGGTTGCAGAATGCGTGTCTTTTAATTGTATGTGAGATGTCGCATTCGTGAGTCGTGCCTTCCCCGGCTCTCTCTATCTATCTATCTATCTATCATTGTCTCTCTCCATCTCTCTTTCAATCTCTCTCCTCGTCTATTTTCCTCTCCCTCTCCCTCTCTCCCCCTCATTCTCTCTGCTTTCTCGCTCCTTTTAAAATCTCTCTTTCAATCTCTCGCTGTCTCTCAGTCTCTCTCTCCATTCCCTCTTGTTCACGAGTGTGACAAGCCTCTTTCGTCAACAGGTACGGTCATACGTGCAGGACACAGGCGCACAATCATAACCACGCCGGTGCCAAAAATCATGTGTGCGTTGGAACTCGCTGATTGGAGTGTATGCAAAACACCCGACCCGGCAAGAGAACACCTTCTCGTCAGAACTCATCCGTATGGCAGCACTCGCTGATTGGTGTATACACGCATGTAGAACCAAACAAAAAAAAAAGAGAAAATGTTGTCGCAAAAAATCCTGTGTGTATCGGAAAACTCTGATTGGTGTGTATATGTGTACAAAAAAATGTTTTTGGTGTGTGTGTTTGTGTGTGTATGTATACGTATTTAGGTGTGTAGCTGCATCGCATGTTGTGTATCGGAAAATTCTGATTGCTGTATATATGTGCCGAAAAGAATGTGTTTTTTTTGTGTGTTTGTGTGTGTGTATGTATACGTATTTAGGTGTGTAACTGTATTGCATGTGTACCCATGTAGTTTGATATGAATGCACATGTACACATATACAAATTTACATGAATATGATTCATATAATGCATATCTATATATATATTGTGCACATGTGATGTATGTACATACATCATGTAAATATGTATGTGCATATTGGTCCACACACACACAAGCACATGCAACGGTATATATCTTTACGTGTATATGCATATCGGTGCATGATACCTGCTGCAGCTGAATGAACACGCCATGTCACATTTACAAATGGGAAATTTCATAGTCACAAATGCGTCATTTTGCACATGAGTAGAGAAGGGGTATCAAAGATGCCCAGGTTGCCTTACAAGTTGCAGGTCTCTTTCCGCAAAAGAGCCACTAATTGTAGGGCTCTTTTGCGGAAAGATCATCTATAAACATTGCCACCTTGTGCACCCAAACTTGCTTGTAAGTGTGACATGACTCACAGGAAAGTGCAATTGAAATTCAGATATGGGGTGGCTACGATTAATAGGCCCGTTAAAATGACAGGTCTCTTTTGCAAAAGAGCCCTATAAAAGAGACTGTATTCTGAAAAAGAGACCTATAATTTCAAGAAGCCCACTAATCGTAGCCCCCCCATATGTTTTGCATGCATAACCTGTCACACATGTTATGCATGCAATCACGTAACAACATCTGAGCATATCCCGTGGAGGCAGTCGCAATGATTTTTATGTATATATTCAAGTGTATATTTATGTACATGCATATGTGTACATAGCGTTTTTTTTTCCTCACTTCATGCATATAGATGGATATGCATATGAGGTGGCTACAATTAGTAGGCTCCTTATAATGATAGGTCTGTTTGCAAAAGAGCCCTATAAAAGAGACGATATTCTGCAAAAGAGACTTATAATTTTAAGGGGCCTACTAATCGTAGCCACCCCATAGATCTACTGTGTCTCTGGCTGATTTATGTGCATTCATCAATTGTTTTTAGTTGATGAATGTGTACATTATAATTATCCGTCATATGATGTGTTTGTATATTTTGTATTCACCCTTAACCCTCTAGCATGGTATATGTACATGAATTTGTATTCACACATAAACACATATGTGTATATACATATATGTGCATATGAAAATATATGTATCCATATACGTATATGTGTTGTGTGTGTGCGTGTGTGTTTGGGTGAGTCGGTGCGCGGATGTGTTTGTGCGTGTAAATGTGTACGTGTATGTGTATGTGTATGTATAGATATAGACATGTACACATAGACCTGTGTATATGTGTGTGTACTATTTACATATCTATCAATATGCATTTTTGTTCATAGGTGCATATATACGAGTATTCTTGTACAAAAATACTTTTCTGTACAAAAATAAAACATGTGTGTATGTATCAGGTGTTCTTTTCCACGCACAGTCTAAGAAAATGGATCTGTAGTTAGTGGGAGGGATGCAGAAGGGAATGGGGGGGAGAAAATTTTACGCACTTAAATCAGTTCTAGAAATAAAGTAAATCAACTGTAGGCGCTCTTGAGACCTCTTATGTCATCGATGTTTGGACAACATCAATCTTGCGAGAAGTTACACGACTACTTTTTGAAAATAATGTTGCTGCCAGAATATTTGAACGATTGCACAAACATAGAGAAAATTTGATAGATGCAATCACACACCAGGAGTGTGTGATTGCAAACATGTACTTTTGAGAAGACTATGGCGCATAGCTATGGCGCGCATATATATATATATATATGTACATATTTATATAATTTAATTTTAATTGCTTTTATTACTGGAAACAGTAGTTTAGAACCCTTGATTGAGGGTCTATGTGCTCAAATCCATGTGAATCTGAGGTGACGTGTTTTCTGCCGGAATCGAACCGGGTACCTTACGGATTACTAATTTCTTGAGTGCCGCGCTCTCAACCACTGAGCTATGGTGACTACATATATATGTATACACATATATATACATATACATATATACATCTATACATATATATATACATACATATATGTATATATGTATAAATATATATATATATATATATATATATATACATATATATTATTTATATGTATACATATATATACATGTACGTGTGTGCGCACGTGTATACGTACATGTATATATATATGTATTTATACTTCTATATATACATATGTATACATATTCACATATAGCTGTCTACTACAGTAAGCATGTTTCAACCTAGTGAAAGGCAGCCTGATTGGCCTCATACATTGTGTGAAATGCTGTGTGTGTAGATGCGTTGTCCTTATTTGTCTTCTCGAGTCGTGCTATGTTATTCTGAATGTGTGTAATGGTTGTATTCTTGCCCTCTATCACGCCCACAAAGTCCATTTGAAAGCGAGAGTATACAGCGCACGCTGTGTTTTTGGGTCTCATACGCTGTCATGTTCACTGTACCCCCCTGTGCATACATCCTTTTCCAACGGGTGATGCAGGGTATTCGTGGCAACAGGAGGTTTGACAATAGTTTCCTTTGCACTCGTGTTAACTAGCAGTTTGTACCTGCCTTGATCTTGCCACAGGATTCTTGCGCCTGTTGTTGCCACCAAGTAGGACCTTGGTTTTGCGATTGGTCAGAACATTCATATTGTTGCGGGGGATACTGGTGGCAACCGCTAACACGTAACAAGTGCCATTGACTTTTCTCTCATGCAGCTACTGTGTAATAATTGTCAGTGCAATGTCTTTGGAAGATCGCGGACACAGTGACATTTGTATTGGTGACAGTCTTGCCAGTGTGTGTTGACGCAACAGTGCTCGACGTTGATGGTGTTTGGGTCTGTCCCACAAGGGGGCTCCCCCTTGCGGGCCCTGTTGGGGTTGTGGGCAAGCGCGATTTAGTATTCGTTGTGGTATTTGTCTCGACCCCCCCCCCCTCCCCCACCACCCCTGCGGAAATTGTGGGCACGCGCCGTTTAGTATTGATCATTGTATTCATTTCGGGAAGGGGGGGCCCCCTTATCGGCCCTGCAGGAGTTGTGAGCACGCGCATTTTAGTCTTGATGATTTTGTTTGTCGTGTCTAATGATTTTGTTTGTCGTGTCTGTGAAGAGCCAGTGCAAGGACTGTGGCGGCAGCGGCATTTGCGAGCACCAGCGGGTGAGGAGCACGTGCAAAGACTGTGGTGGTAGTAGCATCTGCGAGCACCAGCGACAGAGGAGCACGTGCAGAGACTACGACGGTAGCGGCCTCTGCGAGCACCAGCCACCACTGATGCTCGCAGATGCCGCTGCCACCACAGTCTTTGCACGTGCTCCTCCGTCGCTGGTGCTCGCAGAAGCTGCTGCCGCCGCAGTCTTTGCACCTGCTCCTCTGCTGGTGCTCGCAGAAGCTGCTGCCACCGCAGTCTTTACACCTGCTCCTCACTCGCTGGTGCTCGCAGAAGCTGCTGCCGCCACAGTCTTTGCACCGGCTCCTCACCTGGTGGTGCTCGCAGATGCCGCTGCCGCCGCAGTCTTTGCACTGGCTACCTGCTCCTAGATCGTGCCGGAAGCAGGGGGGGGGGATCCCTGCTTGCAGTTCCCATACAGGTCCCCCGTGCCCCGGGGGGTTGTGGACATGAAGAAACACATTTCATACAGATCCAAAAGCGGTCCTGTAGGTTCGACAGTTTTCCCATAGCAAGAGCAATGTGTCAAAGCCTCAGATTGGCTTGGTAAATCTCCAAAAGCAGGGGAACATATTTTTCAGAGATTATTGTGGGGTGTTGGCGTGTATTTTGCCACCAATACAGACACTTTTATCATTATACCCACTGTGGTTTTATTGATTTCTGTACAAGCCTGAGCTGTGACCAAGAACAGAATCACTTTATTGAAAAGTTTTCGAAGTTCCGTAGCAAAAGCAAGGTATCAGAGATCGGCGTGGCAAGTCTCAAGACACAGGAAAACACATGTTTTTGCGAATATTGTTGAGTGTTGGCGTGTGTATTGCCACGAATATAAAAACTTTTGTCATTATATCCGCCGTGAGAATATTACAAAAAACTTTGAACAGAAGCACCCTAGTGCAAAAATTTGGAAATTCTGTAGCAAAAGCAAGGTGTCAGAGATCGTCGTGGCAAGTCTGAAAACAACAGGAAAAATCGATTTTTGACGATATAATGGGGTGTTGCGGTGTGCATCGCTGCAAATACAGACATTTCTGTCATTATATCCGCTGTGGGAATATTAATTCCTGTAAAAGTGATGGCCAAAAACAGAATCACTTTATTGAAAAGAATTCGCAATTCCGTAGCAAGAGCAAGGTGTCAGAGATCATTGTGTAAAGTCCCCAATATCAGGAGAAAGTATGTTTTTACGAATATTGTAGGATGTTGGATTGTGTATCACCACCAATCTAGACACCTTTTATCCGCTGTTTGAATATTGATTCCTGAACAGGTTGTGGCAAAGAACAGAATGACTATATCAAAAAGTTTTCGGAATTCCATGGCAAGGTGCGTGAGATTGGTGTGGCAAGTCTCAAAATTCAGGGAAATACGTGTTGTTGAGAATATAGTGAGGTGTTTGGTGTGTATCAGCACCAATACTGCACGTGTTTGTATTTGTGTGTGTGTACGTGTGTGTATGAGTGTATGTGTGAGCTGATGTCCTTATGCTATGACCTATAAAATATTGTACATCGAAACATAGTCATGTGTGTACTGTGAAA
>Ga0335398_10007381_pt1 | contig 13451 bp, 20 predicted proteins | sample BON03_FD_205742 | JGI IMG/M metagenome (GOLD analysis project Ga0335398, IMG submission 205742) | Freshwater microbial communities from Lake Bonney liftoff mats and glacier meltwater in Antarctica - BON-03 (spades assembly) (version 2) | ecosystem: Environmental > Aquatic > Freshwater > Ice >... | reverse complement strand
TATGCGCGGGCGGCGACGTTCGCGAAGAGGTACCTATATATGTATATATATATATATGTGTGTGTGTATATATATATATATGTGTGTGTATGTATGCATATATATATATATATATATATATATATACATATATAGTATAGGGGGCGCGCGCGGACGGCGACGTTCGCGATGAGGTACCTATACATGTATGTATATATGCATGTGTATGTATATATATATAGTTTTTTCATGTCTGTGTATATGTATATATATATATTTGTGTGTGTATATATATGTGTGTGTTTATATATGCACGGGCTCAGGTTAACCCGTATGTATTTATACATGTACGTATATGTATATCTATACATTTGTAGATTCGGTTAATACCATCATGTTTGCCTTTTCACCGGAGCTCGACGACATCGCCGAATCGCTCGGGTTGAAGCTGGAGGGGTAACCCGAGATTGGTATACATATATATGTGTGTGTGTGTGTATGTGTGTGTATCCTTATTGGGGTTCTGCCAGCCTCCCCACCGCAGAGTGCTCAATGTTCACACCACCGTGTTTTAATTTTCACAGGAGCTCGACGATATTGCCGAATCTATCGGGTTGTGTGTGTGTATGAATGTATAGTGGGGCCGTTTGTTTGCCTCCCCACCGCAGAGTGCTCAATGTTCACACCACTGGGTTTGCCTTTTCACAGGAACTCGACGATATTGCCAAATATCTGGGGTTGAAGCTGGAAGCGGAGCGCGATAAACAAACCGATGTGTGTGTGTGTGTATATATATATATATGTGTGTATTTCGGTGGACACTCCTTCACACCATCCTGTGGTTTTTTTTTACAGGAGCTCGACGACATTGCCGAGACGCTCGGTTTAAAGCTGGAAGCCGAGCGCGAGGCGCGCGCGGCCGTCGAAGCCGAGCTCTGCGCAGCAGTGGCCGCGGCCGACGCGGCAGACCAGGTAATATATGTATATGCACACACACACACACATATATATATATATATATATATATACGGGTTAAGGGTTAACCCTAACCCGTATAACCGTCGAGGCCGAGCTCTGCGCAGCAGTGGACGCGGTGGACGCGGCAAACCAGGTAATACATATACATATATATTGTATATATGCATATATGTACATATGTATGTATGTGTGTTGGTATATCTATAAATATATACGTCGATCGAACTCTTCGCAGCAGTGGCCGCGGCAGACCAGGTAATATATGTATATATATATAATATATATGTGTATATATATATTCATGATCCCTATATATTTACGATATTTATTCATGAATTCAAATCGTCATTCCTAACACGCAAACCTCGCCTCTTGCAGGAGTGATGCTTGCTGCAAGCGGAGCGTTCGGGTTAAGGATGAACCTGGGGACAGCATTAACTCGTGCTCACCCGAACCCCTTCGGGGTTAACCCGAATGGTCATTCCTAACACGCAAATCTCGCCCCTTGGATGAGATTGGCTTGCTACCAGGGTTAGGTCGGGTTAACCCTAACGCGCGGGTTGGGGTTAAAGGTGCTCTGCAGCTACTAATTAACCGCTATGGTTAAATTCGCTTTGCTCAGGTACCTGAGCGAGTTTCGACTAAGAGTTTCGTCGTTTTGATTATAGGAAACTCGAAGTCGTTTCACTTAGGCGCACAGGGCACCTTTAAGGATTAACCTCGGAATAGCGTCAACTCGTGCTAATCCTAAACTCTAACTTACGGGTTCAGGGTCAGAAGGGTTAACCCGAGATGTATCTAGATGTTTCTCTACCTGTCTATCTCGCTGCTTGAGGAGTGCTGCGTGCTCGAACCCTCGGTAGATATATATATGCATAGATACATAGACATCAATCGATAGATGTGTATGGGTAAATAACTATATCCCTAACTTTGGGTTACCCCGAGCTGTTGCTGTCCCTCGAGACGGAGGAACCCGATCTATGTGTATACACAATTTGTGTATGAATGCAAATGGTCATTCCTAACACGCAAACCGTGTCTCTTGCAGGAGTGGTACGTGCTGCAAGCGGAGGGTTAGGGCCAGGGCAAATAGAATCACGTACATTTATCTGAATCCATCCCTAGCTTTCTGTCTCGCTGCTTCAGGGGGAGTTAGGGTTAACCCGAGATGTATCCAAATATATCCCTAACTTTCCGTCTAACTTTCTGTTTTCCCTCTTTTAGGAATGCTGTTTGCTCCAAGCGGAAGTCGACGAGCTCACGCTGTCTCTCGAGGCGGAGGAAGTGCGCCGCATGGCGGCGGAGGCCGAAGTGGCACAGCTTCTCATCCCAGACACGTTCACAGACATGGCTTCCCTGTCCAACTTCCAGGTACGACACTCATATATAGAGAGAGAGATTTATATATATATCGGTTATAAATCGGGTTAACCCCACACTCGATATATGTATATACATAATATAATGATGGCGGCGGAGGCGGAGGTGGCACAGCTTCTCGTCCCAGACACGCCCTCTCTGTCCAATGTCCAGGTAAGAAACTTATATATATATATCGGATTAACCCGGAGAGGGGGTTCGGGTTGACCAACCCCTTAACCCGATCTATAAGTATGTCATATATCGCGTTCACCTGATGTATATATGCAATATGTTGATGGCGGCGGAGGCGGAGGTGGCCCAGCTTCTCATCCCGGACACGGTCACAGGCATGTCCTCTCTGTCTGCGACCGAGGTCAGAACTTATTATATGTATAAATGTAGGGGTATGCATATATACATATATCGAGGGTTAACCGACGGCCGCGCTCCGGGGTTAGAGTTAGGGTTAGGCAACCGAGACCGAGCGCCTTTCCGGGTTAGGGTTAGGGGTTAACTCCTGCAAGAGGCGAGATTTGCGTGTTAGGAATGATCATTCGGGTTAACCCCGAAGGGATTGAGGTGAGCACGAGTTGATGCTGTCCCCAGGTTCATCCTTAACCCTAACCCTCCGCTTGCAGCAAGCAGCACTCCTGTAAAAGGCGAGGGTTGCGTGTTAGGAATGACAATTTGAATGCATGAATATATATCGTAAATATGTAGGGATCGTGAATGTATACATACATATATATATTATATATACACATACATATATTACCTGGTCTGCCGCGGCCACTCCTGCGAAGAGTTCGATCGATGTATATATTTATAGATATACCAACACACATACATACATATGTACATATATTCATATATACCATATATATGCATATGTAGTACCTAGGTTAACCCGAGCTTGCCCTTGCCTTGGAGGCGAATATATATAGAAAGAGCGAGAGAACGAGATGTGCCCTCGGCCCCATTGCTCCCCTTCACCGTTCATTGCTCACCTTAACACCTCAGCAGCTCAAAGTTGCGCAACCCGAAACCGTGCGACTGTCCGCCGAATTCGCCCTAGCCTCGGAGACGCATATATATATAGATAGATAGATAGATATACAAGTTTATTTATATGTATATATACTGGGTGTGTGTAAAGAGAGGCGCTCGACCCCATTGCTCTCCTGAACCCTCCATTGCATTCTGACCCCAGGACCTTCTTAACGTTGCACAAACCGAGGCCGCACGCCTTTCCGCCGAACTCACCCTTGCCTCGGAGTCGCTCAACCTCGCCCTCCGCTCTGCGGACGACGAGCGGGCCGCGGCCGACGCCGCGCTGGCGGCTGAGCTCAGCGCACGCGCCAAAGCCGAATGGGCGCTAGCCGATGCCACCGCAGCGCGTGGTCTCCTTGCACAGAAAATGGCCGTCGCCGCAACCGCAACGGACCCTGTGTCCGACTCTGTTTCCTTCGACACGCACACCGCGCCCGCGTCAATTTTCGCCGCCGCCTCCCTCGCCTCCACCACCCTCGCCGCTTCCTTCGTCACCGCCTCCGTCGCCGCCGACGTCGTGATGTCCCCTTCCTCCGCACCTGCCGTGATAGACCCTGTTTCCAACTCTATCCCTTACACCACGGCTGAGGCGATGGCTGCCGTTGCCAACGCCGCTGCTGTCTATGAGGAGGCTGAGTACGACACGGATGCGGCTGCGGCCGCCCTTGGCCTAACCCGAGTGTACGACACGGGTGCTGCTGCGGCGGCCCTCGGTTTGACCCGCGTGGCGCCGTGCGCTGAGAGGGTTAATCCGCCTTCCGTCATTGGCGCTGCTGCTGTGTCTGAGGAGGATGCTGCAGGCTCTGTAGCGGAGCTGTGGGTGCAGCTCGAGGTGGCAAAGGCTGCGGCAATCGAGGCCCGGGTGCGTGAATGTGTATATTTGTTTTATACATATGTGTCTATATATATACATATATATATATGTATTCTGGGGAGGATGCTGCAGGTTTTGTGGCTGAGCTGTGGGTGCAGCTCGAGGTGGCAAAGGCGACGGCTATTGAGGCACAGGTGCGTGAATGTGTGTGTGTGTGTGTATATCTATGCAAATGTGTGTGTGGATGTACATGTGTGTATGTATGTATATGTGTGTATGTATGCATGTATAATTTATATTGGATGCAACTTGAGGTTGCCAAGGCTGCAGCAATCTAAGCCCAGGTGCGTGAATATATATTTATATATATATATATATACATCTATATAGACATCTATATATATATACGTTAATATATATATGCACACTGAAGAGGATGCTTCGGGCTCTGTGGCTGAGCTGTGGGTGCAACTCGAGGTTGCTAAAGCTGCGGCAATCGAGGCCCAGGTGCGTTACTATATATATATATGTATGTATGTGTGTGTATATACATATATGTATACGTGTATATATATGTATTTATATGTATATGTATAAATGGGATGCAGCTCGAGGTGGCAAAGGCTGCCGCAATCGAGGCCCAGGTGCGTGAATGTGTGTGTATATATATATATATATATGTGTGTATAGGATGTAGGATGCAATTCGAGGGGGGCAAAGCTGCGGCCATCGAGGCCCAGGTGATTGTTTCTCTTTCTGTATATGTATGTATATGTATATATATATGTGTGTGTGAGTATATATACATATACACATATATCAATATATATAGGATGCAACTCGAGGTGGCCAGGGCTGCCGCCATCGAGGCGCGGGTGCGTGAATAAATTTAAACATGTCTATATGTGACTATATATATGTATTTCGGGTTAACCTTCAACCCTATTTGTCAGTGTCGATGTGTATGATGATCTACGATCTGTTTCATCAATGTTATAGGGCAATCAGGACGACGAAGCCGAAGAGGCCGACTCGCTCTTCGACCAGCTGGGGGTGGCATATATAATATATCTGTATATGTACATATGTATATCTGTCTATAAACATATACATATATATATACACATGTGTGACGCACCCCGAAATTGTTTTGATCTTTTGCATAGGACAATCAGGACGACGAGGCCGAAGAAGCTGACTCGCTCTTTGATCAGCTCGGGTTAGCCCAGATAGATACATAGTTAGAGATATATGTATATTTATTTATATATATATATATATATATATATATATATATATATGTTCAGACACGGGTCACCTTTAACTCTGTATGTGTGTGTCTATGTGTATGCTGACCTACGATCTTCTTGACCGTCATTATAGGACAACCAAGACGACGAAGCCGAAGAAGCCGACTCTCTCTTTGATGAGCTGGAAGTGGCATATATATATATATAGATAAAGATATATATATATATTATGTGTGTGTATGTTGACCTCAGTCCTGCTTGATCCATGTTGTAGGACAACCAGGACGATGAAGTCGAAGAAGCTGACTCGCTATTCGACCAGCTGGAAGTGGCATATACACATTGTTTTTATAGATCGATATATATATATATATATATATATATATATATATATATGTGTCTATATGTATATGTATCTATCTATATATATATATACATATATATATATATATGTATATATATATATTTTTTTTATATATATATATATATATATATATATATATATATATATATATATAGGTGTCTATATGTATCTGTATCTATCTATCTATCTATAAACATATACATATTTATGTGTATATATACATGTATATATGTGTGTGTGTGACTTAACCCGAAATTGTCTTGATCCATGTTATAGGACAATCAGGACAACGAAGCCGAAGAGGTCGACTCTCTCTTTGACCAGCTGGAGGTGGCATATATACATATATATATATATATAGATAAAGATATATATATACATTATGTGTGTCTGTATGTTGACCTCAGTCCTGCGTGTTCCCATGTTGTAGGACAACCAGGACGATGAAGTCGAAGAAGCTTCGGGCTAAGGGTTAACCCATAGATACAGAGTTAGAGATGTATGTATATTTATTTATTTATTTATATATATATATATATATATATATATATATATATTCAGACACAGGGCATCTTTAACTCTGTATGTGTGTGTCTATGTGTTTTCTAGCCTAAGATCTTCTTGACCGTCATTATAGGACAATCAGGACAACGAAGCCGAAGAAGCTGAATCTCTCTTTGACCAGCTGGGGGTGGCATATATAATATATTTCTGTATATGTACATATATCTATCTATCTATAAACATATACATATATTTATACAAATGTGTGACGTACCCCGAAATTGTCTTGATCTATTGCATAGTACAATCAGGACAACGAAGCCGAAGCGGCCGACTCTCTCTTCGATCAGCTGGAGGTGGCATATATACATATATATATATATATATATATATATATATATATATATATATATATATATATGTGTGTGTGTGTGTATGTGTATATATATATATATACACACATATATATATATATATATGTGTGTGTGTGGGTGGGTGGGTGTTTAAGTGTGCGTATCTATCTATCTATCAGTCTATACATATATACACATATATAGAGATAGAGACAGATAGATATGTGCGACTTAGCCCGATATGTATTGACCATCATTATAGGATAACCAAGACGATGAGGCGGAAGAGGCCGACTCGCTCTTCGATCAGCTGGAGGTTATCTATCTATATGTATCTATATACAGATATATAGATAAAATATATATATGCATGTGTGACTTAACCCGAGATCTGCTTCACCATCATGGTAGGACAACCAGGACGACGAAGCCGAAGAGGCCGACTCTCTCTTTGACCAGCTGGAAGTGGCACGCGCAATGGCCTTTGATGCGCTATGGGAAAAGGAAGCGCTGGAGCAGGTACATCTAAACTCGGGTTCACCCGAACATCTAAACACACACATACGTATATAGATAGATAGATAGATGCATCAGAAACTGATATATATGTGTGTGTATATAGACGTATGCGTGTGTATAAACATAAATAAATACATATGTGTGTGTGTGTGTATACATATAGGGTGCGGCGCTTCGAAGCGCTATGGGAGAAGGAGGCGCTGGAGCAGGTATATCTAAGCACACACATATGTATATAAATAGATTTAGATCGATAAATGTGAAGGGGAGGGGATGTAAGTGTGCGTCTATATATATATTATATATATATATATATATATATATATGTGTGTGTGTGTGTGTGTGTATAGGGAGAGAGGGGCGCTTTGGGGCGCTATGGGCGAGAGAGGTGCTGGAGGAGGTAACAAACACATACGTATGTTTGTAGATACAGATAGATATATAGATGTGTGTGTGTGTATATACATATGCGTCGGGTTAGCCCTTAACCCGAGGTACCTCTAAACACACACATGCGTATGCGTATATAGATAGATAGATGTATATGTGTGTATATAGACACATACGTATATTGGGTTAACCCGATGAACTTACCGCTGGCAGGAGGTCGAGGAGAAGAGTTCTCTCCTAGAGGAGGCGAGCACTCAGCTTGAGATCGTTCGCCACATGGCGGGGGTACATGAGTTAGTAGTTAAAGATCTAAGGGAGACTTCTTACTATCGGGTTCACCCCCCGGTATATATATATATATATATATATATATATATATATATATATATATATATATATATATATAGCGTGGTGTGCGTCAACGTAGGTGTATGCATACATGCTTGTATTTATATATATATGAACATATATACATACCCCCGGCAGGAGGTGGAGGAGAAAAATTCGCTTTTGGAGGAGGCGAGCTCGGGTTAACCCGAACCGTTAGTAGTTCGGGTTCACCCTTGCCACATTCCCGCGCTGGCTGTGCCGGGTGAACCCAAGATCTTAGGGAGACTTCTTACTATCGGGTCCACCCCCCGGTATATATGTATATGTATATATAGATATATATATAGGGGTTAACCCAGAGGGTTAACCCGATAACCCTTAACCCTATCTTAACCTGGATCGGTGCCTTTTGCTTCTGACCGAGCTGCTGCCCCCGGCAGGAGGTCGAGGAGAAGAATTCGCTTCTGGAGGAGGCGAGTACCCAGCTCGAGATCGTTCGGCACATGGCGGGGGTAGATGAGTTAGTAGTTTCAGAACTAGGAAAGACTTCCTACAATATATATATATATACATATTTGTATATATACATATGTATAGATGCTAACCTGGAACGGTGGATGGTGACAATGAAAGCGCCCCCGACAGGAGGTCGAGAAGAAGAATTCTCTCCTTGAAGAGGCAGGCACCCAGCTCGAGATTGTGCGCCGCATGGCAGGGGTACATGAGTTAGTAGTTAAAGATCTAAGGGAGACTTCTTACTATCGGGTTCACCCCCCGGTATATATATATATATATATATATATATAATATATTTATTTATATTTTTATATATAACGTGGTGTGCGTCAACGTAAGTGTATGTATACATGCTTGTATTTATATATATACCTATATATATATATATATGAACACATATTCATACCCCCGGCAGGAGGTGGAGGAGAAGAATTCGCTCTTGGAGGAGGCGAGTACCCAGCTCGAGATTGTGCGCCACATGGCGTTCGAGGCGATTGAGGCCAAGGAGGCGGCGGAGGAGCAGCTCGAGGTGGTCACGACCATGCTCGACGAGGCCAACGCACAGCTAGAGGTATGCATGTGTTCCTATATATATGTGTATATATATGTGTGTATACATATATATGTAAACATATGCATATATATGTGTATGAGTATCTCTGTGTGTGTAGGTATATATACGTATATATTTATGTATTTGTATGTAAGTAGTGTACTCACCCGTGTCTCCCCGTGAATTACAAGGCTCAGCTCTCCGATTCTGACGACAAGCTGCGCGAGGCCAACGCACAGCTAAAGGCTAACCCTTAACCGGTATACATAGTTATACAGAGATGGAGAGATACATATGTATGCACTATACTAACCCGTTTCCCGTGAACTGAAAGGCTCAGCTCTCCGATTCTGACGACAAGCTGCGCGAGGCCAACGCACAGCTAAAGGCTAGCCCTTAACCGATAGACATATGTATATAGAGATGGAGAGATACATATGTATGCACTATACTAACCCTTTTCCGGTGAACTTCAAGGCTCAGCTCCTCGATTCTGACGACAAGCTGCGCGAGGCCAACGCACAGCTAAAGGCTAACCCTTAACCGATATACATATGTATATAGAGATGGAGAGATACATATGTATGCACTATACTAACCCTTTTCCCGTGAACTGAAAGGCTCAGCTCTCCGATTCTGACGACAAGCTGCGCGAGGCCAACGCACAGCTCGAGGTAGAGCGTGCCGTGGCGTTTGAGGCGCAGTCGGCTAAGGAGGAGGCATACGAGGAGCTCGAGGAGACTGTTCAGGTAAGGGTATATATATATGCATGTACATATATATATATATATATATACATACATACATACATATAGAGTGCCATGGCGTGTGGGGCTCATTTCGCTAAGGAGGAGGCCTACGAGGAACTCGAGGAGACTGTTCAGTTAAGAGTATATATATATAAATATACACATAAACATATGTATATATGTATATATAGCGTGCCGTTGCGTTCGAGGCGCAGTCAACTAAGGAGGAGGCATACGAGGAACTGAAGGAGACTGTTCAGGAAATGGTATATATACACATATATATATATATCTTTGTATACATGTGTGTATATACATATAAATATATAGGTGCCGTGGCGTTTGAGGCGCAGTCGGCTAAGGAGGAAACATACGAGGAACTGGAGGAGACTGTTCAGGTAAGGGTATATATATACATATACACATAAACATGTACATACAAACATATACATATAGCGTGTCATGGCGTTTGAGGCGCAGTCGGCTAAGGAGGAGGCCTACGAGGAACTCGAGGAGACTGTTCAGTTAAGGGTATATATATATAAATATACACATAAATATGTACATATATGTATATATATATATATATATATATAGCGTGCCGTTGCGTTCGAGGCGCAGTCGGCTAAGGAGGAGGCATACGAGGAACTCGAGGAGACTGTTCGGGTAAGGGTATATATACTAACCTCGAGATTGCGCGCACCATGGCATTATCCTTAACGTAACGCTATCCACCCGGCCCTCCCATTAGCTCGATGAGGCGACCGTTGGGGACGTCAAAACTGACCTCGAGATCGGTCGGCACATGGCGGTAAGGGTTAAGGGTTCGCCCGTTAGGTTAAGGGTTCGCCCGTTAACCCGAGGGGTTACCCCGAGCCTTAATCTTATCGCATCCCGCCCTCCCCTCGCGCTTTAGCTCGAGGACTCGAACGTGGATAGCGTCAAAACTGACCTCGAGATCGTTCGGCACATGGCGTTTGAGGCGATCGAGACCAAGGAGGCGGTAGAGGAGCAGCTGGAGGTGGCTACCACGATGCTCGACGAGGCCAACGCACAGCTTGAGGTGGAGCGCGTTATGGCGTTCGAGGCTCAGTCGGCGAAGGAGGAGGCGGACGAGGAGTTCGGCGAGAAAAACGCCGAGCTAGAGGTGATTTAACATATTATACATTTATATTTACATTGCTTTATTTATATTTGCATGTACAGCTATTTACAGATAAGTATAGATATATATGGATGTATATGTTATACTCGTTTGGGTTAACCCTGAACACGATATATATATATATATATATACATATATACATGCATGTATGTATATAACGTATAGATGCATGTGTGTGTGTACTATACTTATCCGTGTTTCCCCGTGAATTCAAAGGCTGAACTCAACGACTCCAGCAACAAGCTCCTCTAAGCCAACGCCCAGTGAATGGCTAACCTATAGATGGATATATGCATATATATATATATATATATATATATATATATATATATATATATATATATATATATATATATATATATATATATATATATGTATGTATGTATGTAGATATCTATATACTATTCGAGATTAACCCGATAGATAAATACATATATAGAGATAGATCGATATATATATATTATACTCACTACTCACGGGTTAACCCATTCTCCAACGAACCGCAGGCTCAGCTTCACGATTCCAGCAACAAGCTCATCGAGGCCAACGCCCAGCGAAAGGTTAATCCGTAATCCCATGTATATATATATATATGTATATATGTATCGGGTTAAGGTTAACCTGATATGTATATATGTATACATATACATATATATACATGTACACCTGTATGTATGTATGTATGTATAATATATATAAGTCTCTATGTATATATATCTATGTACATATTTATGTATTATAATCACTGCTCGCCTCCTCGTGAATCCAAAGGCGCAGCTCAGCGACTCGAGCGACAAGCTCCTCGAGGCCAACGCCCAGCTTGAGACAAACTCTTAACCCGATATATATATATATACATATATATATATATATGAATAGATCGATAGATAGATATGTATATACAAATCGATCGACAGGCTAACCCGTAACCCGATATATAGATAGACAGATAGATGCATATACATATCCAGATATATCGATACAGATGTTATACTCGCTGCTCACCCTTGCCTTCCTGTGAACCCACTGGGTGAACCCCTAACCCTTGACGCGACGGCGGGAACACCTTCACGCCAGAGCGTTACAGATTAGAGCTGAACTCAGCACACACATTCACAGGGAGACAGGCCCCCAGCGACCCACACCCAGTTTCTGGAGTTTTCTTTTTTGAGAAAACAAAACTAGAGTGCGGCACAAAGCTACCGGCTTTTCGCCAGCGCCTGGCGCGAGAGTGTGTGTCTGAGTGTGGGAGTGTGCGAGGGGAGTGGTAAGACCACCCCCGCGTGAGCGCGTGAGCAGAGCAGCGGCAGAGGGCCGCCGGGAAGAGTGTGTATGTGAAGCAGAGTCCGAGCTAGAATATGTAACCCCGTGAACCTCGGGTTAACCCGGCTCAATTCTCCTGTTCGACCGCCGAGCTCCTCGAGGCCAACGCCCAGTTCGAGGCTCACCCTCAACCCGATATAGATATAGATGTATATAGATAGATAGATATGTATATACATATGTATACATATGTACACATATATACAAATATACATATGTACACATATATACATATGTACATATATGTATACATATTTACGTATAGATTCGTATGTGTATGTATTATACTCACCCTCGCCTCCTCGTGAACCTAAAGGCTCAACTCAACTACTCCAGCGACAAGCTCGAGTTAACCCGTAACCCGATAGATAGATAGATGGATATAGGTATATATACAGATAGATCGTTATGTATATATTATAGTCCCTCCTCACCCTTGCCTTCCCGCAACCCATAGGCTCAGCTCCTCGAGGCCAACGCCCAGCTCGACCAGAAGAAGAACGCCCTCGCCGCCGCCGTCGCAGCGCTGGCTGACGCACGCGACGCGCTCGCCGAAGCCGGGCCAGAGCTAATCGACTCGGTAACTATATTTATGTATATATAAATACATATATATGTATATGTGTATGTGTGTATTTATGTATAAATATCGATATATTCGAGATACGCCGACGCACGCGACGCGCTCGCCGAAGCCGGGCCAGAGCGCATTGATTCGGTGAATATATATACATGTACACACATGTATATGCGTGTGTGTAAACTAATATATATATGTATATATATATATGTATGTATATAGATATAGCTATAGATCGATAGATATTCGGCTTATCTTGACGCACGCGACGCGCTCGCCGAAGCCGGGCCAGAGCTCATTAATTCGGTGACTATATATATATATAAAGATAGATAGATGAATATATAGATGTGTATTTGGGTGTTATCTGGACGCGTGTGGCGCGCTCGGGTTAACCAAGCCAGAGCTCATCGACTCGGTATCTATATATATATACATATATATGCGCACACATATATATGTATAGCTCATCGACTCGGTGACTATATATACATATACATATAGATAGATAGATATAAATGTGAATCTATATATTCGGGATAACTCGACGCACGCGACGCCCTCGCCGAAGCCGGGCCAGAGCTCATCGACTCGGTCAATATATATACACACACACATATGCATATATATATATATATATATATATATATATATATATATATATTATAT
>Ga0335398_10007377_pt1 | contig 13453 bp, 10 predicted proteins | sample BON03_FD_205742 | JGI IMG/M metagenome (GOLD analysis project Ga0335398, IMG submission 205742) | Freshwater microbial communities from Lake Bonney liftoff mats and glacier meltwater in Antarctica - BON-03 (spades assembly) (version 2) | ecosystem: Environmental > Aquatic > Freshwater > Ice >... | reverse complement strand
GACTCCAGTGATTGCCGTAAGGGCGTGAAAAAGAGCCCACCGGCAGTAATATTTAAACTTGAATGCATCCCCTTTAGTGATCCAGAACGAGCCTTTAGGCAATCAGATTTGCAGATAAATTTCGTTCGAAAAATTAGGATTTTTTAGATGCCTCGTGCCTTAAATTTCAATTTCAAGGCACCTCTGACGCGCCCTGCGGCTCTTTTGGCAAGTGTTAAAGATACGATCTTGTGCCAAATGTTTAGCCTCATCTTGCCCTGCTGAAAGGTGCAGGTTGCCCCTCTATCGGAATTAAATAAATTGAGGATTCCAACACCGATCGGGCGAACTACAAAAGCGCCGCCAAGACGTACTCACTGCCGAGAACCGCATCAACCGCGCTCGTTCCCGCTGCACCACACTCGAAGTCGACCTCAAGACCTACCAGGTCAAGCACGCCTCGCTGACCGAGAGTGCCATTGGCTTGAAAGAAGAGATTGCCATCCTGGAAAAAGGCCTCGCCGACATCCAGCGCCTGCTCGAAAAGCGTCGCGCGGAGCAAGCAGCCAGCGAGCAAGCCGTCGAACAAGCCCGCACCGACTCGCGCGAGATTTTGACGCAGTTCCGCAGCCTGCAAGAGCGCATCCAAGACCAAGACCGCGGCATCGCCCGCAAGACTGCGCAGCTCAACGTGCTCGAAGGCCTTCAAGCCAAATTCGAAGGCTTCGGCGAAGGTGCCAAGGCCATCCTCGGCGATAAGCTGAGCGAGGTCGTTTCTAAAGATAGCGTCTCCATTATTTCAAAAGAGCTGACCGTCGATAGCACCTACACCACCGCGCTGGAGACCTTGCTCGGCTCCGCCGCCGACGCACTCTACATCGGCGATTCTGATAAGGCACTTTCTGTCATCGGTAAACTCGATGCCGACTTTCTCGGTCGCGCCTGTTTGCAGGTCGACCTGACGCCCGCCACGCTGGCCAAGGATGTCGAGCTGCCTGCGGGGCTCATTGCTGCGCAGTCCGTGGTCGCTGTGCGTGATCCCAAATTGCAGAGCCCGCTCGATCGCTTGCTCACTGGCTGCTACTTCGCAGACCGTCTCGATCAATTTATAGAGTTCTGGAAGGCCAATCCCGATTTCAACTTCCTCCTCGTCGCTACCCGCGATGGCGAGATTATCGACTGCCGCGGCCTTATCCACGGCGGGCGCACCACAGGTAAAAAGTCTTCCAGTGTGCTCGAGCGTGAGTCCGAGATCCGTCGCCTGCGTAAAGAGATTGAGGCCGAGCGCAGCGCCCTCAACGAACTCCGCGAGCAAGCGGGTGCCCTTGATGAGCGCCGCAATGTAGCCGAAGCCACCGTGGAAGAGCAACGCAAGCGCCAGGGCGACTTAGCCAGCGAAGTCTCCGGCCTGGTGGCCGAAGAGCGCAATCAGAGTCAAAAGGTCGAGCACAACGCTCGCAGTCGCACGCAGGCCGAAGACGAAATTGATCGCCTCGATGCCAAAAATGGCGACTCCGTTACCGATCTCGAAAACGCCAAAGAAGAACTCGTCTCTGCCGAGCAAGGCCTCAAAGACGAGCGCCAAGGCGGCACCGATCTCGAAGCCGCCATCGCCCACGCCCGCGAAGCCCGCGATCACAAGCGCGAAGCCCTCGCCGATGTTCGCCTCGAACTCGCCGAGAAGAAGCAACGCCTCGAATCCGCCGACCGCGCACTCGGCGAAGTCCAGCGCGAGACCGCCAACCTGCAACACCGCATCCTTCGCCGGAATCAGGAGATCGATACGATCAACGAACAGATCGCCGCACTCAAACAGTCCGGCCAGCACGAGGCTAGCAAGGGCGAAGAGCTCGCCAAGACCTTAGTCATCGTCACCAACGAACTCGATAAAGACCGCGAGCAACTTCAAGGCGTCGATGCGATTATCAACGAGATCGACGACGGCCTGTCCGGGCGTCGCAGTGAAAGCCGTGGCTTCGATCAAGAGCTGACCAAACTCGAAATTCGCCTCGCTGAAGAGCGCTCGCAGCTCGGCTTTATCCAAAGCACCGCGCAGGACGAATACCAAATCGATCTCTCGCAAATCGATTGGAAAGCCCAACTATGGGAGGGCAATGTTGAGTTCGAAAAGCGCGTCAACCTCGACGACATGGACGACCCCGACAAGCTCGCCGCACAGCCCAAGCACGAGCGCCGTGACCCCACCGAGGAAGAACTCGCTGAGATGGACAGCACTAACTGGACCACCATCGAAGAAGAAGTCGGCGAACTTAAAGGCCGAATCGCCAATATGGGCCCCGTTAACCTCGAAGCCATCAGCGAATACACCGACCTTAAAGAGCGACACGACTTCCTTAAAAACCAAAGCGAAGACCTCTGGAACTCGAAGAATAAACTCGTCGAAACCATCGACGAGATCAACGAGACCTCGCAGACACTCTTCCGCGATACCTTCGAGCAGGTGAAGAGAAATTTCGCATTCACTTACGCTAAGATTTCCGGTGGGGGCGAGTCCGACCTCCTACTCGTCGATTCCGACGATCCCCTCGAATCCGGTATCGATATTATCGCACGTCCTCCAGGCACTCGTCTCAAGAGCGTTACACTGCTTTCAGGGGGGCAACGCACCATGGCCGCCGTCGCATTGCTCTTCGCCATTTACATGGTCAAGCCCAGTCCCTTCTGCGTGCTCGACGAAATCGACGCCGCGCTTGACGATGCCAACATCGGTCGCTTCTGCGAGATTCTGCACGGCTTCACCGACAAATCACAATTCCTCATCGTCACGCACAATAAGCGCACCATCTCGAATGCCGACACCGTTTTTGGCGTCACCATGCCAGAGAAGGGCGTGTCCACGCTCCTTTCCATGCGTTTCAACAAGGACGAAAAACGCCCAGAAATGGCCGCAGTCGAAAACCAACAGCCATTCTAGCGCATATTTCTGCTCGACACTCATTCGCTCTTGGAAATGCTAGGCTTCCATATGAGCCGCCCGATTACCGCCTTGATTGTTGATGACGAAGCTCACTTGCGTGCTTACTTAAAGCTTATCTTGAAGCAGCTAGGTTTCGAGCGCATTTACGAGGCGGCCAATGGGCAGGAGGGGATCGACCTCTACAAACGTTGGAAGCCGCAATTTGTCCTCATGGATGTCAATATGCCAGTTAAAGAAGGGCTCGAAGCGCTGAAAGAAATTGTCGAATTCGATAGCGAAGCCGTGGTGGTGATGGCCTCTTCCGTCGCTTCGCGGCAAGCCGTCGAAACGAGTGTGGCACTCGGTGCTTCCTACTATCTGCGTAAGGATACCAAGAAAGAGATGGTGGTTGAGACCATCAATAATTTGATCGAGGAAATCTGGGGCGAATAATCTGATTAGCTATAAACCATGAGCGAGGAGACACAGCAGCCCCACACATCCGAGCAAGCGGAAGTCTACGTCCCCTCCGCTCCGAAGGGCGTGCGCTATTCGCTCAAGGAGATGATGGCAGAAGTCGCCATTGACCGGAGAGATTCCGTGTTCGGACGAGAACTGGTTGATTCGACTGAAATCGATAAGATGTTTAGCAAACAAGTGCGAAAGAAGAAAAAGAAATGAGCATGACGATCCGTGAACAGCTGCAGCAAGAGCACCACGTCACGCTCTCTGATGAGGCTTATGACCGTGCGCTCCTAAGTGCCGACGAGGGCACGCTCGGTTTTGTCGAATACCTGATCGAAGAGGAACTCGTCAGTAAAGAGATCGGCTGCCGCATCTGGAGCAATCGCATTGAGTCCGCTTACGTGGATCCGCTTTCCACCATCATCAGCGTGGAGGCCATTTCCTGTATCCCGATCGAGATCGCTCGCAAGGGAAATGTCATGCCGCTCTACGAGATCGAGTCGGCGCTGACCGTTGCAATGCCCGATCCGCATAATCAGCCCCTGATCGATCGCTTAGCCGCAATCACGGGGAAGGCTATTAGCCCTGTGTTTTGCCTGACCCATGAGGTGCATGATGCGATCGAGCTGCACTACAGCACCGATAAAAGTGTTGAAGAACTGATCGACCAACTGGAAAAAAGCCAAGGTGCGATTCTGGCCCAGCTGAAGCCTGAAGAACTTGCAGGCATGAGCGAGTCGAAGTCGATTATCGGCCTGTGCGATTCGCTTCTTTATTTGGCGATTAAAGAGCGGGCTTCCGATATTCACATGGAGCCGCGCGAAGATTCCACCAATATTCGCTTCCGTATAGACGGGCGCTTGCAGCACGTCTTCACCATCGCGGCCGCCCTGCACGCACCGCTCAAATCGCGCATTAAGATTCTCAGTAATTTGAACATCGCCGAGTCCCGCTTCCCGCAAGACGGGCGCTTTTCGGTGCCGCTTGGTTCGGAGCAGGTGAACTTTCGGGTCTCCGTCATTCCCACAATTTACGGTGAGAAACTGGTGCTACGTATTCTGGCACTGACTGGTAAAAGAGATTTTCGCTCGCTCGATCAGATGCTTATTTCGCAGTCGATCCTCGAGCCGTTCAAGCAGGTCATTCGCAATCCCAACGGTATGATTTTCGTGACCGGCCCCACCGGTTCGGGTAAGTCCACCACGCTCTACGCGGCGCTCCACGAGATCAATACACCGCAGGTCAATATCTGCACGATTGAAGACCCCGTCGAAACGCAGATGACGGGAATCATCCAGTCGCAGGCCAACGCCAGTATCGATCTTACCTTTTCGTCCTTGCTGCGCGCGCTCTTGCGCCAGGATCCAGACGTCATTCTGGTCGGCGAGATTCGTGACTTGGAGACAGCCAAGATCGCCACCGAAGCAGCGCTCACCGGGCACTTAGTCTTTTCAACACTCCACACCAATAACGCGATTCAGTCGGTCGTCCGCCTAGTCGAGTTGGGCGTCGAACCCTATATGGTCGCCCCCTCCCTTCTGGCTGTGCTGGCGCAACGATTGTCGGCACGGATCTGTGAGAATTGTAAACGTTCCTACACGCCGGATGAGGATGTTGTGCGCAAATTTTTCTACGACTACAAGGAGGTCGAGCATCCCATTTTCTACGAGGGGCAGGGCTGCTCGCATTGCCGCAATACCGGCTATCGTGGTCGCATCGCCTTCCACGAAATGGCGCTTATCACAGATGAAATGCGAGCGCTCATTTCATCCGGCGGCAGCGATACCGAACTCGCGATTGCCGCGAAGAAAGTGGGCTACCGTCCGCTCCGTTATGACGGTCTCAAGAAAGTTCTACTCGGCTTCACCACGGTCGAAGAGCTGGAATCTCACGCCTCCTTCGATTGGGTCGGGTAGCGTTTTTTCCGTAGCCTCCGAACTCCGTTCGGGGGAGTGATAAGCTCGCGCACTACGGCAAAAACCGCGCTCGTTCGGACGCTGTCGGCAGGGCGCAAGCCTCTTTCGCAAAGAACCGATGCCGATTACGCGCCACCCAACCGTAAATCGCATCGCGCCAGCTGCGCGGCACCCATCGTGCAGGGTAGGCGAGCCAACGCCAATGACTGCGAATGTCGATCAGCGCGCAGAGCACGGCCTCCGAACGTAGCAGTATTTCCACACCGCCGTCTTCGTTCGGGCGCTGATAGATCGCGGTCGAAAGTGTTTCCCGTAGCGCGGGCTCGAGGCATTGCGCCGCCGTCTTCCCTTGGATCGGTGCGAAGTGTAAGATATTCTCTCGATCCCTCTCCATCAAAAAACGAACGGAACGGCTGCATAATCCGCAGTCGCCGTCGTAGAAGAGTATGGCTAGTGGTGAAAGGCTCACGCGGATACCCTTACCCCTGAATCTCGGCGAAGGCCCAGTCGAGCCATGGTAAGAGCGCTTCGATGTCGGCGGTATCCACTGTTGCGCCGCCCCAGATACGGAGGCCAGCGGGGGCGTCGCGGTAACTTCCAAAGTCGTAGCCCACGCCTTCTTTGTCGAGCAGGCTGACCAGTTGCTTGGCCTTGGCTGCTTGCTCTTCAGCAGGCAGCGCTTGATACCATTCAGAGGTGATCTTGAGGCAAATCGATGTGTTGGAAATGGTGGCCGGGTCTTCCGCTAGGAAGTCGATCCAGTCAGTCTTCGCCACCCAGTCGGCAATGGCCTTGAGATTGGCTTCGGAGCGCGCGATCAGAGTCGGCAGGCCGCCGATGCTTTCTGCCCAGCGTAGTCCATCCACCGCGTCTTCAATGCAGAGCATGGAGACCGTGTTGATCGTTGCCCCGGTAAAAATATCGGCGATCAATTTGCCACCTTTAGTCATGCGGAAGATCTTCGGCATCGGCCAAGCGGGCGTGTAGCTTTCGAGGCGCTCGATGGCGCGCGGGCTCAGTACGATCATGCCGTGCGCGCCTTCGCCACCCATTACTTTTTGCCACGACCAAGTCACGACGTCCAACTTGCTGTAGTCGATATCCATCGCAAAGACCGCCGAAGTAGCGTCGCAAATGGTCAAGCCCTTGCGGTCGGCCGGGATCCAGTCGAGGTTGGCTACCTTCACACCCGAGGTCGTGCCATTGTAGGTAAAGACCACATCGTTGTCGCAGTTCACTTTGGAAAAATCAGGCAGCAGGCCGTAGTCGGCCTCGTGCTTTGTCACGTTTTGCAACTTCAGTTGCTTGAGCACATCCGTCACCCAGCCGGAGCCGAACGATTCCCACGCGCATATTTCCACGCCGCGCTCGCCGAGCAGCGACCACATCGCCATTTCCACCGCGCCCGTATCGGAGGCCGGCACGATGCCGCAGACGTAGCCTTCGGGCAGACCGAGGATGGAGGCCGACTTGTCGATCACTTCCTCAATGCGCGCCTTTGCAGGCTTTGCGCGGTGGGAGCGACCGACCAGCGCACCGTTGAGCGCGTCGAGCGACCAACCGGGGCGCTTGCTGCAAGGGCCGGATGAAAAGAATGGGCGATTAGGCTTTATAGCTGGTTTCATGATGGAAAAGAGGCAGAAATTAGGAGTTCGCACTTAGATGTCGAGAATCCGTTTAGCAAAATATCAAGGGAGGGTGCCTGTCCCCGGCACCGCCGTAGGGTTGGTGCAGCCTAACTCTGTCGTAATCTTAATCGTCAATTACTGGGGAGAGCTTGCTTAGAAGCACTGATTTAGCTCAACCGCAGCCGAAGCCCATTAGCGAGTGCGCTTCAGGAGAAACCTAAATCTCCCCACAGCCTAGGTTTGCGGTTAAAAAAATTCAACTGTATCTGTTAGGATGAACGGTTCTACTCTGCCGCAGGCTCTGGCTCTGGGGCGGCCTGCTTATTCTTCATATACTCCATCATCTTGGCCTGCATGCCCTGGCTCGCTTCCATAATTGCAGGCATCATGACTTGCATGCTCTTCTGCTGAATCTCGGGCATTTTGGTGATGGTGGCTTGGCCCGCAGGTGTGGTGTAGAAGTTGGACATGCCCTCAAGTTCGTCCTTGGTAAAGACTTCGGCGTAGGCCTGGGTCATCCCTTTCTGGATCGGTTTCCAGTCGATGTCGGCAAACATCTCACGCATGATCTTTTGTTGAAACTCGACAAAGCCCTCATCGCTCTGTCCCATCTTGGCCATTTGTTGGCTCATCATCGAAGACATCGCATCCATCTGCGCGTCGAGTGTGTCGTTGATCATTTGCTCAAATTTTATGAGGTGCATCATGCGCTCGGCCTCGGCCAGACGCTCTTCCACAGTGCCGTCCGCCTGGGCTCCCTGCGTGACGCCGGCCATCCCTAATTCAATGCGTTGGTCACCGTTCTGCAGAGTCAGTTGCCGTGTTTCCGCATCAAACTCGGCCAGTTTGTAGCCATCGAAACTTTGCCCGATTTTCAGCCAGCCACTTGACTGCCCCTCGCTGTTGCTCAGAGAAAACGCGCGGTTCGCACCCAAGTCGAGAATGCCACGCAAAAAGAAACTGCTATCTTCCGCCGCGAAAGCGGTGGATGTCGCCAGTGTGATAAAGAGAATGAGGGCTTTGAGTGATTTCATAGTCATAGTTTGAGTTAAGGTGTCGGTTGCTGATTCTAGGGAATTTTTATTTTAGAAACGTTAGATTCGGGGGGATGTCAACCACGTTCGAGCGCAGTGACACTCAACCGTGGTTCTCAAATGCGTGACCCCGAGCATCCTATTTTCGCGTCTTATAAAATCCTGAAGCCGCGCTGAGCGGCGCGATCTCCATGGGCTAGGCATCGCCGTCGGGTTTGGTTCGTCGGCTCTTGCTGACTCCCCCGTACCCGACTCGTGGATTTCGCCGCCTTTTTGTAATTTCGAATAGCAGCTTCAATCTAACTGGGATCGGTTGCTTTAGCTACCGGCAGTATGAGCAGCCGACGTGACGCACTGACAGCACTGTCGGCAGCTAAAGCAGCCGGTACTTGGGGTTAGCTGCCGAGTTTCACAACTAGCGAGCAATCAATCGCGAATGGTGCCGTTGGAGTCGTTCATCCAACTTGCAGAATCCACAGTCGAGAAGAATACCCTCTTAGGCGCGATTGACGGTATCAAATGTGACTGCATGGCCCAAGACTATCGCTGGAAAGGATTTTTTCAATTTTCATTTCGTCTCCATCACGAAAATGGCAAAGGGTGATTCTTGGTGGTTATTTCAGATTTCTTATGCACTTTCTGACTCGTGTTTAAAATACGATTAGGAATATGGGCTCTTCTGTTGTGCGGGGGCAGTGGGCTGCTTGCTGCAGAAACCCCGCAAGTGCTGCCGACCTATACGGTCACGGCAACTCGCATCGAGCAGGCCGATCCCAGCGTCACTTCCCTGGACTACGACGGCTATCGGGATCACAACGAAATCGAGAATCGTCGCCTCAATGCTAAATTCACCTACGACTTCTCCGCGAGCTCCAGTCTGACCGCGCTCATCAATCTGATCGACCTCCCCCTACAAATCGACGGTAACGATTACGCCGCCATCTTCTTTGCCGGTGGGCACGGCACGATGTGGGATTTTCCAGGATCGGATGCGGTGACTGCACGAATTACCGAGATCTACCAAAAAGGCGGTGTGGTCGGTGCCGTTTGCCACGGCCCCGCAGCCTTGGTGGGCGTTGAAATCGATGGTCAGCTCCTAGTCGCAGGCAAGCGTGTGGCTGCGTTTACCAATGATGAGGAAAGCGCATTCAAACTTACGGAGGCCATGCCCTTTTTACTCGTCCCGAACGCCATCTGCAGCTCAGGCATTTGGGGTGGGCGGTCATCTGAGCCCGCCCAAGCGCTGCAACCTGGCGAAGTAACTCCATAGCGGCCCGACCACGCCCTTGGCGCGTAGGCGTTCAGTCATCTTGTAATATTCGGGCGGTGGATCGTCGTAAATCCAGTATGGCATCTCGGCGGCCGCTTCCCGCAATCGGTTCAGGACACCGTCCTGCGTCAGTGGGGGTGCGATGTAGTAGTAAGGCTTTAATAGCGGGGGCAGTTGTGGCCTGGCTGGATCGGCGTTGAGCTGATCAAACAACGGTGTGCCGGGATACACGCGCATCCCGACACGCGCCATCAGCGTCGGATTGGGGAGCCGCTTCGAATTGGCAATCGTTGTTTCGATGGTTTGCTCCGTTTCGCCAGGACCGCCCAGAATCAGAAAGTGCGCGTGATCGATGTTGGCCTCAGCGGCGAGTTCGCTGGATTGTTGGATGTCGTCAAAAGTTAGCCCTTTGCCATAGACCTCCAGCACGGAATCGCAAAAGCTGTCGGAACCGAACTCGATGTGTGTGAGGCCTGCACGGCCCATGAGTTGCAACAGCTCGATAGTGAGACGTTTGGGGCGGAGGAAGCAACACCACTTGAGTTTGATGCCGCGTCTCAGAATGGCTTCACATATTTTAGTGACGTGGGCATGAGAGGTGTTGAACACGGAATCCACAATGAACACATAACGCGCCCCGCGCGCTTCCATTTGAGCCAGTTCCTCGGCGATAGATTCCGCCGAGCGTTGTCGATAGTTGCGTCCTTCCAACAGTGGATACGTGCAATAACAGCACTGGAGCGCGCAGCCCCGCTGCGTCTGCAGGTTCAGCATGGAACTCCGGCGCAGGTAATAGTCGGTGATCTCGGGGGACAAGTCGGGGATGGCAATGTCGTTTGGCGACTCAACCCGGCTCCGCTGATTCATACGCACGATTCCGTTTTGTCGATACACCAGCCCCGACAGGTGTGTGCAGTCGCGTTTTTGATTCAGGGCATTGATCAGTGCCAGAAACTGACTTTCGCCTTCGCCCTGAATGCCGTAGTCCGCACCGGATAGCTCCAACAACTCCTCCGGGAATATCGAATAGCCGCTGCCGCCCAGCACGATGGTGGCGTTGGTGTGGAGGCGCATTTCCTGGACGAGATTGAGTAGGACATCGAAGAACGTCTCGCGTGTCTGGATGAGCACGTCGTCAATGTTTCGCAGGGAGATGCCCACAAACTCGGGCTGAAATTCAGCAATCAATTCGGGGATAGGACCCAGATTCACGTTGTAATCCACAAATCGAACGCAGTGGCCTGCATTTCGCAATGCGGCTTCAACCTGGGCCGCCCCTAATGGGAAAACCGGGTAGGGGAAGTCATATTGATTGATGCTGAAGAGCAGGATGCGGCTGCCCCTGACCCCTTCATTTAGGCGACGAATGTCAGTAGGCATGGGTTGTTTGTTGAAAACAGGAAGTGGGGGTTTAATATCTTGGATTAACCGCACGGTACAGAATAAGACTCTTCAATTAGCCGTTTCGCAAGGCCAAAGCCTGCTGCAATCTTCACGAGGGTGTAAAGGCCAGATCTACCTCTTTCTGAAGAATCATTTGATGCGATAACAATCGTATCAATGGAGGGCAATGCTCCGTCATTGCCGTTGGCACTTAAGTCACTGACTTTTTCAACATGCCCCTTTTCCCTTCTCCTTATGGCCGCCGAGGATGGAGGTGGCGAAGGTTTGCTCCCGCATCAGGGAAAGATCGACCACAGGGTTGTCAGTTGAAACCATACAGCTGGGTCAGCAAATTATCGAATTGAGCAGTCCTCGCTGTGTCCGTTTGCCTGATAAAACCTTCGTCCTGCAAAACGCCAATCAGCTTATAAGGAGTCACGCCTTGTTCACCGACAATTTCAATATGTCCGGCCCGAACCGTCACCACCGTTGCCGGAATGCCGCCAGATACGGAGGGCAGTGCTTGCTCTTCAAGAGAGAAGACAAAATCATCCTCAACGTTATTTCCCGATTCGCCCGCTTCTCTAAAGCTGCCTTTCTCATCGGTGGCAACGAGCAAATAGCGTTCCACCGCAGGAACCAGCGCGCCGGGCTCTTCTATAAAATCCGAGGCGTAAGTGATTTCGTGCCATTTGGCTCCGATCAATATCCGGGACAGCAGATCATTGATTCCAAGGCTTGCGATACGTATGAAGGGGGAGGCGCTGAGCCTTGCTGCGCGGATACCGGAGAAGGGCGCGGACACCGTGACAAGCTTGATTTTGGCCTGCGTCGTAATTGAATCAGTCCGCTCAGAGATGAGGGCTTTGCGGGAAATTAACCCTCCCATACTGTGGCCAATAATCGTGATTTCAGGTGATTCCAGGTGCAATGCCAGTTCCTCAATTGCCTCAGCAAGGGCTCGGGAACTACGCATCATGCTGTCCCGGTCATCATAGCTGAAACAAATCGATTGTTGGCCGTGAAAAGCCAGCACTTCGGACAGTGCAAGAAAGCGGCCCGCAGATCCATAACAACCGTGTACGAGAATTGTCACAGGCTCTTTTGAATTCAGACTAAATTCCCTGTTGGGCGAATCATTGCTTGGGCCGAGGCCGGGGATATTCAAAGTGATGTCAGTTTTGGGAAGTTTAGACTCAAGTTCAACCGAGTTCATCTGCGGCAAAGTTGTCGGTGTGGTGCAGCCCATTATAACCATAGACAGCGGAACCACTGAAAACCGCAAAATAGAAAATATGGACCTTCGTTTCATCTTATTAAGTCTCATTGTGCCTGCACCATCGTCTAAGTCGAGCTATCGATAATGTAAAGCATTCCACGGACTTAAGTCCGTGCGGAACTCTGTTCCGGGGTCTTCAACACCCCTGGTGCGTTGAACTTCAAGCGTTCCGTTGTTGTAGCACCCACCAATCGAACTGATCAATGTCTGCTGGCCGTGGCGTGCGCGCTTGTCGCGCGCCCCTTCTTATTTCTAACCGCAGCTTTAATCTAACTGGGATCGGTTGCTTTAGCTACCGCGGGTTCACAACTAGCTTTCAAGCCCTCAAACGTAGCGTGAAGCTTCAGCGAACGAGCAGAGCCCCAGTCAGTGGATCACGTCATCTTGAGTCGAGGTTGTAAGTCACCGCTCCTTTGTCTCCGATGCTGAGATGACCGGCCTTGCTCAGGCTTTCGATGAGTTCTTCAACTCCGCTGCCAGAGGCAGACTTTCCAGAGAAGGCCGTCAGGTGACTGACGAGTGTCTTTTTTCTCTTCGGACGGTTGTTGGCGTGCTTTCGCAGGTGGGCGATCACTCGGGCTAGCAAATCATCTGGCACCTTGGGGGCAGCCTTGGGGGTAGACTTTGATGAGGCTGTAACGGTAAGGCTGGTGTAATCGCAATGGCGATGGGCTCGGACACTCCGGCTCTGTAGGTGCTTGATGAGTGGGTCGAAACCTGTGTCTTTGGACACAATATGGAAATAGGCGGAGGGATCCGCATTCACGGCCTTGCCGAGGTAGTAGGCGACGGCAAAATCAAGGGCGTTCTTCCCTGAGGTGGTCAGACGCACCAGTTGCACCGAAGCAGCGTTTTCGATCAGCTTCTCCACCAATGCCGCGTCCAACTTCTTTTGCCTCGCGCCGAGCAGAAGCGTCACATTGAACATTTTGTTCTCGACCAGAGAGAGGTCCACTTCGTGGACGTTTTCATAGTCGATAAAGACGTAGTTTGCGGCGTGCTTAGGTTCAGATTCGAGATGGTTAGACATGGGAAGTTTAGATGGATGGCTATAAGTGGTCAAAAGTGCTCAAAAAACGGAGATTTGGCCACTTATAAATGGTGCAAGTGTGATTTTTAAGCAGTGAAGACAGGCAAGCAGAGGCATTTCTGATGAAAACATGACGGAGTTCTGACGGAGATGGCGAAGCAAACATTGGGCCCATCGGCACCCCCTGTTCCGGGAACCAGAAATGGGGTCAGTCCAAGAATTCATGACTTTGTAGAAGTTTCCACTCGGGAAACGCAGCAGGCTTTATTTTCCTTGAGCGACTGACGACAGAACTCAAGGAAGAAACTCGCCCCATATTCAAGCGCTTAGCAATCCAGCGATAAGGAGCCAGATATTGCTCTCTTAGCGACCGGGCCACCGCAATCTTCCAACGCGGCGCTTTGGGGCCGACTTTCAGGTCGCCCTCACTTTTGTTTAAAAGCGCAAGAATCTCAACAACTCCTCGCTCCCATCGCGGTTCGCGCATTTCAGCGGCTTCCGACTCGACCACTTTCTTCACATCATCGTCTTTCAAATCATCCAATACGCTTT
>Ga0335398_10007376_pt1 | contig 13459 bp, 10 predicted proteins | sample BON03_FD_205742 | JGI IMG/M metagenome (GOLD analysis project Ga0335398, IMG submission 205742) | Freshwater microbial communities from Lake Bonney liftoff mats and glacier meltwater in Antarctica - BON-03 (spades assembly) (version 2) | ecosystem: Environmental > Aquatic > Freshwater > Ice >... | reverse complement strand
TAGTGATACCAAAGGGCTAGTGTACCGAAGGAAGAAACGAGAGGAGAGAGGACTCGCCCTCCTGTTCGCTCGAGCCTCCGCACGTGACCCCCCCGTCAGCAGAGCGACTGAAGCAAGGGGGTTGTTCAGCCAAGAGAGGCGAGTAGAGAGGCGAGTAGAGAGGCGAGTAGAGAGGCGAGTAGAGAGGCGCGTAGAAATGCGAGTAGAGAGTCGAGAAGAGAGAAGAGTAGAGAGGCGAGTAGAGAGGCGAGTAAAGAGGAGAGAAGAGAGGCGAGCAGAGAGGCGAGCAGAGTCAAGAAAAGGGTCGAGTAGAGAGTCGAGTAGAGAGTCGAGTAGAGAGGCGCGTAGAAAGGCGAGTAGAGAGTCGAGAAGAGAGAAGAGTAGAGAGGCGAGTAGGGAGGCAAGTAGATAGGCGGGCAGATAGGCGGGCAGAGAGGCGAGTAGAAAGGCGAGTAGAGAGGCGAGTAGAGAGGCGAGTCGAGAGTCGAGTAGAGAGACGAGCAGAGAGACGAGTAGAGAGGCAAGTAGAGAGGAGAGAATAGAGGCAAGCAGAGAGGCGAGCAGAGTCAAGAAAAGGGTCGAGTAGAGAGTCGAGTAGAGAGTCGAGTAGAGAGGCGCGTAGAAAGGCGAGTAGAGAGTCGAGAAGAGAGAAGAGTAGAGAGGCGAGTAGAGAGGCGAGTAAAGAGGAGAAAAGAGAGGCGAGCAGAGAGGCGAGCAGAGTCAATAATATTTCAAATTGTCAATAAAAGAGTCGAGTAGAGAGTCGAGTAGAGAGTCAGGTAGTAAGGCGAGTAGAGAGGCGAGTCGAGAGTCGATTAGAGAGGCGAGTAGAGAGGCGAATAGAGAGGCGACCAGAAAGTCGAGTAGAGAGGCGAGTAGAGAGTCGGGTACAGAGTCGAGTACAGAGTCGAGCAGAGAGCAGAGAGTCAAGTAGAGAGGCGAGTAGAGAGGCCAGTAGAGAGGCGAGTAGAGAGGCGAGTAGAGAGGCGAGTAATGAGGCGAGTAGAGAGGCGAGTAGAGTCGAGCATAGAGTCGAGTAGAGAGGCGAGTAGAGAGGCGAGTAGAGTGTCGAGTAGTGAGTCAAGTAGATGAGTAGAGAAACGTGTAGAGTGTCGAGTAGAGAGGCGAGTAGAGAGTCGAATACAGAGTTGAGCAGAGAGTCGAGTAGAGAGGCGAGTAGAGAAACGAGCAGAGAGGCGAGTAGAGAGTTGAGCAGAGAGTCGAGTAGAGAGGCGAGTAAAGAGTCGAGTAGAGAGTCGAGTAGAGAGTCGAGCAGAGAAGCGAGTAGAGCGTCGAGTAGAGAGTCGAGTAGAGAGGCGAGTAGGGAGGCTAGTATAGAGGCAAGTAGAGAGTCGAGTAGTGAGGCGAGCAGAGACTCGAGTGGAGAGGCAAGTAGAGAGGCGAGTATAAAGGCGAGCAGAGAGGCGAGTAGAGCCGAGCAGAGAGGCGAGCAGAGAGTCGAGTAGAGAGTCGAGCAGAGAGGGGCGTAGAGAGGCGAGTAGAGAGGCGAGTAGAGGCGAGCGAATAGTCGAGTCGAGAGACGCATAGAGAGGCGAGTAGAGATGCGAGTAGAGAGGCGCGCGGCGAGTCGAGCAGAAAGGCGTTAGAGAGGCGCGTAGAGAGGCGAGTAGAGAGGCGAGTAGAGGGTTGGGTAGAGAGGCGGGCAGAGATGTGAGTAGAGAGGCGACCGGAAAGTCAAGTTGAGGGTCGAGTAGAGAGGCGCGTAGAGAGTCGAGTAAAGAGTCAATTTGAGAGGCGAGTAGAAAGTCAGGTAGTGACGCAAGCGGAGAGACGAGTCGAGAGTCGAGTCGAGAGTCGAGTAGAGAGGCGAGTAGAGAGGCGAGTAGAGAGGCGAGTAGAGAGGCAAGTAGAGAGGCGAGTAGGAAGGGGAGTAGAGAGGCGAGTAGAGAGACGAGTAGAAAGTTGAGTAGCGAGTCGAGTAGAGAGTCGAGTAGAAAGGCGAGAAGAGAGGAGAGTAGAGAGGCGAGTAGAGAACTGGTAGAGAGGCAAGTAGAGAAGCAAGTAGAGAAGCTAGTAGAGGCGAGTAGAGAGGCGAGTAGAGAGGCGAGTTGATAGTGGAGTAGAGAGTCAAGTAGAGAGTCGAGCAGAGAGGCAAGTAGCGAGGCGGGTAGAGAGGCGAGCAGAGAGTCGAGTAGAAAGTCGAGTACAGAGTCGAGTACAGTGTCGAACAGAGAGTCGAGCAGGGAGACGAGTAGAGAGTCGAGTAGAATGGCGAGCAGAGAGTGGAGTAGAGAGGCGATTAGAGAGTCGAGTAGAGAGTCGAGTAAACAGACGAGCAGAGAGGCGAATAGAGAGGCGAGTAGAAAGGCGAGTAGAGAGGCGAGCAGAGAGGCGAGTAGAGTCGAGCAGAGAGTTGAGCAGAGAGGCAAGTAGAGAGTCGAGTAGAGAGGCGAGTATCGACGCGAGTAGAGGGGCGAGTAGAGAAGCGAGTAGAGAGGCGAGTAGAGAGGCGAGTAGAGAGGCGAGTAGAGAGTCGAGTAGAGAGGCGAGCAGAGAGGCGAGTAGAGAGGCGTGTAGTGAGTCGAGTAGAAAGGCGAGTAGAGATACGAGTAGAGAGGCGAGAGAGATGCGAGTACAGAGTCGAGTAGAGAGGTGAAGAGAGATGGAGAGGTGAGGAGAAAGGCGACTCGAGAGGCGAACAGAGGGTCGAGTAGAGAAGCGGGTAGAGAGGCGAGTAGAGAGGCGACCAGAAAGTCGAGTAGAGAATCGTAAAGAGGGGCGAGTAGAGAGTCGCGTAGATAGGCGAGTTGAGAGGCGAGTAGAGAGTGATGTAGAGAGACGAGAAGAGAGTCGAGTAGAGAGGCGAGTAGCAAGGCGAATATAGAGGCCAGTAGAGAGGCGAGTAGAGAGGCGCGTATAGAGGCGAGTAAAGAGGCGAGTAAAGAGGCGAGCATAGGGGCAAGTAGAGTCGAGCAGAGAGTCGAGTAGAGAGGGGAGTAGAGAGGAGAGTAGAGAGTCAGGTAGATGAGAAGAGAGTCAAGTAGAGAGTCGAGTAGAGAGTCGAGTAGAGAGTCTATTAGAGAGTCGAGCAGAGACTCGAGTAGAGAGGCGACTAGAGAGACGAGCAGAGAGGCGAATCGAGAGTCGAGTAGAGAGTCCAGAACAGAGAAGAGTAGAGAGGCGAGTAGAGAGTCGAGTAGAGAGGCGGGTAGAGAGGCGAGTAGAGTGGCTAGTAGAGAGGCGAGTAGAGAGGGGAGTAGAGAGGCGAGCAGAGAGTCGACTATCGCCTCTCTCGCCTCTTTACTTGACTCTCGACTCGCCTCTCTACTCGCCTCTCCACTCGTCTCTCTACTCGCCTCTCTACTCGACTCTCTACTCGCCTCTCTACTCGCCTTTTTACTCGCCTCTCTACTCGCCTCTTTCCTTGCCTCTCTCCTCGGGTTAGCGAGTGAAGATGCGATTTGAAAGGCGAGTAGAGAGGCGAGTAGAGAAGCGAGTAGAGAGTCGAGTAGAGAGGCGAGTAGAGAGGCGAGTGGAGAGGCGAGTAGAGTGGCGAGTAGAGAGGCGGGTAGATAATCGAGCCGAGAGGCGATTAGAGAGGCGATTAGAGAGGCGAGTAGAGAGTCGAGTAGAGAGACGAGTAGAGAAGCGAGCAGAGAGGCGAGTAGAGTCGGGCAGAGAGGCGAGTAGAGAGTCGAGCAGAGAGGCGAGTAGCGAAGCGAGTAGAGAGGTGGGTGGAGAGGCAATTAGAGCGGCGAGTAGAGAGTCGAGTAGAGAGGCGAGTAGAGAGGCGAGTAGAGAGTAGAGTAGAGAGGCGAGGAGGGAGGTGAGTAGAGAGGTGAGTAGAGAGGTAAGTAAAGAGGCGAGCAGTACGAGTAGAGAGAGGCGAGTAGAGAGGCGAACAGAGAGACGAGCGGAAAGGCGAGTAGAGAGACAAGTAGAAAGGCGAGTAGAGAGGCGAGTAGAGAGGCGAGCAGAGGGGCGAGTAGAGATGCGCGTAGAGAGGCGAGTAGAGGGTCGAGTAGAGAGTCGAGTAGAGAGGCGAGTAGAGAGGCCAGTAGAGAGGCGAGTAGAGAGGCGAGTAGAGACGCGAGTAGAGAGGCGAGTAGAGAGGCGAGTAGAGTCGAGCAGAGAGTCGAGTAGAGAGGGGAGTAGAGAAGCGAGTAGAGTGTCGAATAAAGAGTCAAGTAGATTAGTAGAGAGTCGAGTAGAGAGTTGAGTAGGGAGGCGAGTAGAGAGTCGAGTAGAGAGGCAAGTAGAGAGTCGAGTGGAGAGGCGAGCAGCGAGGCGATTAGAGAGGCGAGTAGAGTCAAGCAGAGATACGAGCAAGCAGGCGAGTAGAGAGGCGCGTAGAGAGGCGAGCGGAGAGTCGAGCAGAGAGTCGAGTAGAAAGGCGAGTCGAGAGGCGAGTAGAGAGGCGAGTAGAGAGGCGAGTAGAGGGGCGAGCAGAGAGTCGAGTAGTACGAGCAGAGAGAGTCGAGTAGAGAGGCGAGTAGAGAGGCGAGTAGAGGTGAGTAGAGAGACGAGTAGATAGTCGAGTCGAGAGGCGAGCAGATTGTTAACCCGAGCACTTAGAGTTAGAGACAGTGCGGCAGCCGCAGCTAGCTACATGGTTAGATATAGCTAGATCAAGCGATACAGGCGGGATATCCCAAAGATACAATTCAGGGGGGGGCTTACGGGCTACCGCGGGGAAGAACAACTAGAAGGTAGTTGGCGTCTCTCTTGGGCAGCTTGACGCTGGGTTGGGCGCTTGTTCGTGTGCTCTGTGCTGCTCTGCATAGAACATAGAACCGGAGAGGTGGCGCAGGCTGGTGGAGGTCAAACAATCAATCAATCAAAGGTCCTCACAAAGCCACACACGGGCCGAGGAGAAGCCACATCCCAGCGCCACCTCAGGGGTAGCAAACCCTGCGTCGCGAAGCGACACAGGCTTGGGGGGCTGTAAGTCCCAACTCTAGCAGCGAGAGTCGAGACTTGGGGTAAGCCCCAACTCTAGCAGCGACAGCGAGCAGCGAGAGTGGGGACTTGGGGTAAATACGGGGGACAACCAGCAGAGAGAGAAGCACCGCCCCGGTGGCCTCGCGGTCGCCGAGGTGAGTCCCGCGTGTGTGGAGATGGAACGGGCGGACCAATCAATCAATCAATCAAAATTCTCAAAGAGCCACACACGAGCACAAGAGAAGCCACATCCCAGCACCACTACAAGGGCAACAGCAAACTCTGCGTCGCGAAGCGACGCAGGCTTGGGGAGCTAAGAGCGAGTACACCCCTCTCGACACCTGCTCGCGGCGCATGGGAGCGAGGCGAGAGACAGCAGACGGAGGTATACCATTCATCGGCTTGGGCGCGCTTCCCGTCCCCGCCGCTTGGCCTGGAGCCCCTGGTCTGGCGTCGTCTAGCGTCGTCGCCCCCCCCCCCAGCCCCCAGCAGAATCAGGACAGGAATTAGAAAGTATAAATATGGGGGAATAGGTGGGAGCACTAAATTTTCCCCTCCGAATTAGTATGCTACCATACATGTGTGCACCCACCGTATTGCCCCCTGCCCCTATAGCTGTGTGGACAACGGGGCTATAGGGGTAGAGGGCTAGGGATCGCATATCGATGGGGGTAGTTGCGGCGCGGCGGTCGTGGGTGTAGGTGTATAGGTGTGTCGCACGGACCCGCGCGCGGCATAACGCCAGAATAAGGCCACTACTACTAAGCTCACGTGATGGGTATATATATAATTGCAAATATGACTACTAATTGCAATAATTGCAATTAATTTTTTTATGTTTGTGTTCTGTGGTCGTGCGGTTGTTATTATATATATCTGTGTATGATATACAGCGGCCGGTGTAGTGTACAGTGTGTAAAACTAAAGCATATTACATATTATATACGTTATACGATATACATATATACATATAGATATATAGATATATAGATATATAGATATATATAGATATCATATGAATAAAACAAGAAGAAGAGTTGAATCTATATACAACATTATGGCTGTAGCTCTCGCTTGATGAGACCATATGTGCCTAGATAAAGGCATGAGTGAATGTATACAACGAGGACGAGGATATACACACACGTATATTTTATAATTCACAAGTATACATATATGCACATGTCGCGCGAAAAGTAAACGTAAAATATATGTTAATATTATATAATATTAGATATAATAGAATTTTAGTTTATCGGGTTAACCCTGCCTACTGGCTTTGAAACTGGTTCCCGATTAAACTCTGCCTTCCAGGCTGTGGGTGGAGTTTAATATTAAATGTGTTTCCTGCCTACTGGCTTTGAAACTGGTTCCGATTAAATATGCATATCATGAAACAAATTGAAATAAATTAACTAGCCTAAAGGCTATCGATCGTATCGTCATACGTAATATCACTAAGGTGTAGGTCCGTATATCTATAATCTTGTTAGCTGTACAAAATTATCTTCCATTGTTAAAAATAGAACAGACTTAGCGAGGTATTGCTAAGTATAAACGATAGTGAATCCTTCGTAGAAGGCTCCATATCTATTCTAAGTTCTAAGAGTCAAGCCATTAAACCAGAACAAGCACAAGCGCGAACATCGCGCGCAAATAGAAAAACAAAGCACGGCACAGAGCAGAGGGGACCCAACGAAACTCTTCTGGCTCTAAGCTCGGGCTCCGGAGGGCGCTCCGGGCGCGAGAGTGAGCGATGAGCGACGGGGGCTAATGAAGGATTGACCCTTGTGGAGAGGGGGCCCGCATCTCAGATGCATAATAGAGCACAGCAAGGCAGCCACAGCAGCCAGGGCGGGGGATGGGGGGGAAGGACGAGAGGGGAGCGGCACGCGGAGGTGATGACTGGGGGAGGAGGGGGGGGGCGGATATAACATGCCGCAGGGAGCGGTGTGTACGAAGAGCGCATCGCGCATCCGCCTACCAGCGGCTGCACAGGGCACATCGCGGCCGCTACGCGCTCTTGTTGGCTCCTCCGGGGCTCGGGAAGGCGCGATTGAGCCAGCCGCCCATTGCGTCGCCGAATGAGACGCGCCGCCCCAGCAGGTCGAGCCCCGGAGAACCCTCGCCAAGGCCGAGGTGTGCGCGCAGGTTGCGCGCGAGCTTGTTGGTCGCCGAGCCGCGCTCCGTCTGGCCCTCGACCGTGGCGAGCATGGCGCCGAGGCCGGTCGGCAACGCTGCACGCGCCTCCTGGCCCGCCTGCACCACCGACGAAAGGAGCGTTTCGAGCAGCTCCAGCGTGCACAGCAGCGACGAGGCGCCGTGCTGCGAGGGCGTCGGCGCGTGGATTGCGCTTCCGCAGAGCGCCACTACGCCCTGCAGCGCGCCGGGGGAGCACATGAAGCGGGCGGCGCCCTCGTCGGCGTCAGCAAGCTCGCGGAGCACCTGGACGGCGAGCAGGCGCACCTCTGCGTCGTGCGTGAGCGCGAGGCCGAAGAGCGTCTCCTGCAGCGCCTCGCTCCGGAAGATGGACGACGAAGGCGCCGCGCGCGCGACGATGAGCAGCGCTTTAAGCACCACGCGCTGCACGCGCAGCTCGGCCTGGAACGCCGCCGAAAGGGCATCGCCGGCGGGGCCGCCGGCAGGGCCGCGCCCCGGGCCGCCTCTGGCGGCCCCTGCTGTGCCGCCCACCCCCCGTCCTGAGCTACGACGCCGCCCACCGCCCGCCGCAGCCGGTGCACGTGGCACGGGCGCGGCCGGCGCGCGCCTGGCGCCGTCCGCCGCCGAGCGCGCGTCCGTGAGCATGCGAAGCAGCAGGACGAGGAGGGTGGGCGGCCCGCCCTCGGCCACGAGCTCGCAGAGCCCGACGAGCCACGGAGTCATCGGCGCGCCCTCCAGCGGGACCGATTCAAAGGGCGTGGAGCCATCCCACGGGGGCATGCGCAGCGTGCACATGACGAGACGCACGCAGTCCTCGTCGCCGAGCGGCTCTGCCAGCTGCGGCCCGTCGGCCGCCTCGTCCAGCGTGCCGCGCGCGCCGCCCTCCATCAGGACTTGAGCGTAGCTGCGGCCACGGATCAAGTCGGGGCTGCCGGGGAACACGCTCGGCGCGCCCCCTTCGATGCTCCCTTTGGCGAAACTGCGGCCCCGGATCAAGTCGGGGCTGGCGGGAGGCGCGATGCTGCTCGGCGCACCAACCGCGCCGCTCCCTTGGGCAAAACTGCGGCCCCGGGTCAAGTCGGGGCTTCCGGGGGGCGCGACGCTGCTCGGTGCACCCCCTTCGCCTTGGGCATAACTACGGTCCCGGGTCAAGTCGGGGCTGCCGGGTGGCGGGCCGCTGCTCGGGGCGCCCCCCTCGGCGCTCCGCCGCGTCTCGCTGAGCCGCAGCGTCTGGGCGAAGTGCACCTCCAGACCCGAGCCACCCGCCACGCCGCCGCCGTCACCCTTTCCGCCCCCTCCTTTATCCCCGCCGCCATCGCCTCCGCAGCCACCCTCGCCGCCTTCGCCGCCTTTGCCGCCGCCTTTGCCGCCGCCCCCTTCGCCGCCGCCGTCCGTGCCCTCCCTGCCGTGGCCCTCCCCACCGGTACCTAATCCACCCGTGCCCACCGCACCCGTGCTCGCGCCAGGGCCGGCCACATCCAGCGAGCTAGCGGCATCTCCTGCGCCAGCAGTATCCACCGAGCTAGCCGCGTTCAGCGAGCCGCCCCCCACGCTAGGGCCAGCAGCATTCACCGAGCTAGCCGGGCCAGCCGCATCCAGCAAGCCAGCAGCATCCCCCGAGCCAGCCGTAGCCTCCGAGCCAGCTGCAACCATCAAGACAGCTACACCCCCAGAGCCAGCTACAGCCTCCAGCCGCTCGCTCGCCCATCTCACCACCGCCGCGCCCGCCGCTTCGGCGCCCTCGACCGCGCCGAGGAGTATGTTGCTAGGTGAAGAGAAGACGGGCTCCAGATCACGAGGCGCCCGGGCCGAGAGTCGGGTTAGCACGGGACTCCCACTCTCCTGGGCCAGGAGTCGGGTTGGCACGGGACTCCCAGACTCCTGCTGAGGAGGCCCCGCGTGGTCGGACTTTGCAGGCTGAGGCGCCGCGGGTCCCGCGATGGCCGCGTCAGCCTCGCGCTTGGCCTCGAGCGCCATCGCCTCACGCAATGGCTCCACCTCGGAAAGCCGGAGCGTGCACGTGAGCCGGCTACCCCTTTCGGTATCGTCGCAGTCGTCCCCTGTGGTTATGGTCAACCCGGCGGCGCCAGGGCGCAGCGTACCCTCGTCCGCACTCCATTTCGCGCCGTCGACGTCCTCGGAGAGGCGGAGCGTGTTCGTTAGGTAGCCGCCACGTCCGGTATCGGCGTAGGCGTCCCCTGCGGTACCGAGGGCGGCGGCGTCGTAGCGCAATGTCCCCCCCCCTGCGGCGTTATGGGTGGTGTTATGGGCGGTGACACCGAGGCGCAGCGTGCCCTCGTCCGCACTCCACTTCGATCCGTCGGCGTCCTCAGAGAGGAGGAGCGTGTGCGCGAGGTGGGCGGCTTTGCCGGGCCGCAGCGTGCCTTCATCCGCACGTTCCGCGCCGTCGACGCCGAGACCGAGGGCGGCCAAGCCGCCGCGCAGTGTCCTAACCAAAGTGTGGCCGCCGCCCACGCCAGCGCCCACCTGTACGAGCGTCCGGGGCCGCTCCTCGGCGGCCCCGGCGGCCATAGTGCCGAACGTGCCAAACGTGCCAATCGTATCCATCGTACCAATCGTGCCGCCAGCCTTGCCAACCGTGCCACCCAAGCCCAGAGTGGCGCCTATGCCACCACTTCGGCTGTCGCCGTCGCGTCTCTCCGCTTCGGCCGTGCGGCGCGGGCTTGGCAGGGCGGCGAGTTTCTCCTCCGCGAGCGGGCGCAGGGCTTCACGGATCTGTTCGGCGCTGCCGGCGGCGACGCAGAATGGCAGTTCGAGCAGCTGGGCGGCGGAGAGGCGTTCGTCCGCCTCCTTGAAGAGGCACGAGGCCAAAAAGGGCGGGAAGAGGGCCGACCAGGCCTCGGGATGAGAGAGGAGCGGAGGCGGCGCGGAGGGGATCTTGAAGAGGGCACGGAGCGCGGGCTTGAGCTCCCAGTGAGGCGGGTTCATCTGGGCGAGCTCGATCGCCGTGATGCCTGAGGGTGGTGGCGGGAAGGGGGGGTGCGCTTTGAGCGGCTCGGGGGGCTGGGTTGAAGAGATTCCTGTGACGACGGTTGGGCGGCGCGGTGGGTGCGTGAAATCGCACGCGCAAATGTAATGGGCATCAGCGTCAGTGGCCAGTGGCCAGCGGTGCGGGTGGCCGAGTCTGAAGCCGGGGCGCCGCGGCGGGCCGTGCGGCGCACCGAGAGACCAAATGTCGGCAGAAGAAGCATACGGCGCCTCGGCGATGACCTCCGGCGCCTGAGGCCGCGGGTGGGGCGAGGGTGAGCGGCCGCTTCGCAAGTTGGCCTTTACACGATATTGCCATTACCAATATGGTAGTGTGCATGGCATACAAATGGTGGGTCGGGGGGGCTTCAAAATCATTGCAATAGTGCGGGCAATGCAGGTGGGAGTGGGCAATAAAAGAATGATTGATTCGTGCACAAATGCTTCGAAGTAAAACAATATCTTGTAAAGGCCAGTTCGCAAGGCGGGGCGGCATGGCGGCGCGCGCACCATCCAATGCGGCGTGCCGATTGCCGTCGTTCGCCGCGACATCGTGCTACCTAGCTGCACCGCGACACCAAAATCAGCCAGCCGGAGCTCGCCGCGCGCGGAGAGGAGCAGGTTGCCGGCCTTGACGTCACGGTGGAGCATCAGGCACTCGTCGTGCAGGTATCGGAGCGCGCTCAAGGCGGCAGTGATGGCGGCAGCCAACTGCGCGCAGGGAGCAGCGCAGTCAGCGTGGCGCGCTCGCAGCAGGGGGCGGCGTCGGTAGGCGCACCTGCGGCTCGTCGAGCGGCGCCTTTTTGCTTCGCATGATGTCCAGTAAGCTGCCCGCCTCGCACAGCTCGGTTACGATCCACAGCTCGTTCTCCAGCACGTGAGATGCGAGGTACCGCAGGACGTGCTCCGATTCGCACGCGCGCCGAAGGCTCTCGACTTCGCGGCAAACCTGAGCGGCCAACGTCACCACCTCCGCGTCGCTGTCCGTAGGAATCACCTTGATCGCCACCGAAGCGCCGTCCTCGGTGCAGGTGGCGTGGAAAACGCGGCCGTACGCGCCGCGGCCAATTTCTCGCAAGAAGGTGTATTGGTCGTGCGCAGAGGCGTCGGCGGGTGGGGCGGCCAAGTGACCAGGCCACACCATTGCCGGGTTCCGCCGGACAGGGCGGCGCCGGCGCCTGAAAAGGGATGTCTTTGGAGCCTGACTTGACCGCCGGGTACATAAAAAAAAAAAGTTTTATTTTTAGCTTGCTATACGTATTGGTCATTCACATGAACGGATCGCTGTACTCGTCTTCCCCCTCTCTTGGGAGAAGAGAGAAAGAGAGAGACACATACACTCTGTCTGTACGCTGACGTGCTGACGTGGTACGTGGTACACTTCTAGAACTTTAGAGCTCTAGATTCTATGTCTCGCGGCGCCATCTCCGGATGGTGGTGGGGGCGGGTAGGGGCTACGGTAGGGTACCGAAATGTATTCACAGTATTCGCATCAGGTATTAGCAGGTATGAGTCTGGTATTAGCAGGTATCAGTGTGGTACTAGCAGGTATTAGCAGGTATTAGCAGGTATTAGCGAAAACGTGCTAATACTCTCTAATTAATACCCGCTAACTAATACCTGCAAATACCTGCTAATACCGCCCCTGCACTACAATACCAATCTTGTAAGAGAGAAAAAAAACTAAAAAAAAACTAAAAAAAAACAAACTAATACTAACATTAATACCACCACTAATACCACTGGTATTTTTTTTATTTTTATTTTTGTATTAGTGCAGGTATTAGCAGGTACTAGCAGGCACCTGCCTGCACCTGAGGTAATTAGCATTAGCCTAATCGGAATTATTAGCGAGTAGTGAGTACTTAGCGAGTATTTTAGCACTTTTTTGCTCAAATACCTGCTGCCTGCTGCAATACCTGCTAACTAATACCTACCTGCTAATACCTCCTAATACTATTAGCTAATACCAGACTCATACCTGCTAATACCTGCTAATACCTGCTAATACCAATTTAATCCTAATACCTAATACCGACCCAAATCTAATACATTTCGGTACCGCTCCCCCCCTCCCAGCTCCCAGCTGGCCGACGAGCGGCTGCCGCTCGGATCGCAGTCCTTGTCGGTGGTGGCCGCGTTGAGGTCGGCGGGTGGTCTCCTGAGGCGGGGCAGTGGGCAGTTGAAGGTAGGGCTACTGGTGCTGGGGTTGGTGCGGGAGCAGCAGTGCAACGCACCCGTAAGGACCGGGTCGCGCCGCTGGACCTCCTTGACCACGACCGCGCGCACGTTGTCCTGGAGCTTCATGCGCCTGCCTGGCCTTGGTGTTGGCGGCGCTAGCGGATCTCAGCGCAAGTTCTTCAGCTGGCGCTGTGCCAGGTGCACCGCCAGGTCAGCGAACCGCTGCTGGAGCTGCGCGCGCCGCTGGTCCGCCAGCTGCCAGCTGCTGCAGGTGGCTGAGCCGGCGCCGCCTCGTCCCTTTGACCCTGCTGCTCGAGCTCCGCGTGCAGCTCGTCCTCGGACCGCACGCCGCTCTAAAGCTGCTTGCTGGTTGCTGGCCTTTTGTCTCGAGCAGAAAAATTACTTCGGTCAATAATTCCGACGAGACCAAACCCCGGCGGTATTTTTTCAAGTTGCTGGGGTGTGCCTCCTCCAAATTATGGCATCTGAGGGCTGGGTACCCAGCTTCTAATCTTAAAATATTTTTGAAGCAGGGTGCCACCAGGATTATATATATATACATATCCTGGTGGCACCCTGCTTCAAAAATCTTTTAAAATTAGAAGCTGGGTACCCAGCCCTCAGATGCCATAATTTGGAGGACCCACGCCCCCAGCAACTCGAAAAAATACTGCCGGGGTTTGGTCTCGGGTTAACCCCCCCAGGAGGACGAGCTGACCGCGGAGCTCGAGCAGCAGGGTCAAAGGGACGAGGCGCGGCGCCGGCTCAGCCACCTGCAGCAGGTGGCGGACCAGCGGCGCGCGGAGCTCCAGCAGCGGTTCGCTGACCGGGCGGTGCACCTGGCACGGTGCTAGCTCAAGAACTTGCGCTGAGATCCGCCAGCGCCGCCAACACCAAGGCCACAGGCGCATGAAGCTCAAGGACAACGTGCGCGCGGTCGTCGTCAAGGAGCAAGGAGGTCCAGCTGCGCGACCTGGTCACCCGGTCCTTACGGGTGCGTTGCACTGCTGCTCCCGCGCCAGCCCCAGCACCAGTAGCCCTACCTTCAACTGCCCACTGCCCCGCCTCAGGAGACCACCCGCCGACCTCAACGCGGCCACCACCGACAAGGACTGCGATCCGAGCGGCAGCCGCTCGTCGGCCAACGGACTATGGGGCCAGGGCCCGCCGACCTCAATGTGGCCAGCACCAACAAGGACTGCGATCCGAGCGGCGCGCCGCTCGTCGG
>Ga0335398_10007375_pt1 | contig 13460 bp, 9 predicted proteins | sample BON03_FD_205742 | JGI IMG/M metagenome (GOLD analysis project Ga0335398, IMG submission 205742) | Freshwater microbial communities from Lake Bonney liftoff mats and glacier meltwater in Antarctica - BON-03 (spades assembly) (version 2) | ecosystem: Environmental > Aquatic > Freshwater > Ice >... | reverse complement strand
AAAAAAAGGTACACACTTCAAGGCGATCCTCAAAGCGCTCCTCGCAGGCTGACTTTGTGGTCAGTAGCTGTATCGTTCTGCTGAACCACACACACACACACACATACACACACGCACACGCACACGCGCACGCACACACACGCACACCCACACATAAACGCACACATACACGTCACACACACACACACACACACACACGCATATATACATACTTGAAGGCGATCCTCAAAACGCTCCTTGCAGGCTCTCTTTTTGGTAGGCCACCACACATAACACGCAGCAACACGCTGCAACACACTGCAACACACTGCAACACACTGCAACACACTGCAACACACGCAACACACTGCAGCACACTGCAACACGCTGCAACGCGTTGCGCCACACTGCACTACACTGCAATACAAATAGATGCATATATAAGGATGACGTACGTATATACATACTTGAAGGCGGTCCTCAAAGCACTCCTCGCAGGCTGGCTTTTCCGTCAACATCTGTGAGATTATACCGGTAATCCACACAAAACAGGCGCATCCTGCATATCTAAACAGAATTGTGTATTTGTATGTATATACATGTATATGTATATGCATACACACACGCACACACACTCACACACACACACACACAGAGATGCATTTGTATGTTTATACATGTCTGACTTTTTAGTTAGCACCTGTGTGTTTCTGCCGATGCCTTATTCAGGGCAGATACACTCCCCTATAGTTCTGATACACTCCCATCCTACAGATACTCTCCCCTATGGTACAGATACACTCCCTAATTTAGGGCAGATACACTCCCCTAATTTAGGGTCCCCATTTTTTTTCCTCCTGGGGATGGACCAACTCGGCTGGCGCGCTGCAGCTTCGCCGCCGCGCGCCCAAGCCCCTCACCTGCACGCCTCTGACTGAAAACTAGGATGGGTGGGTCCTGGGCGTCAAGAATCTGAGGTACGCATGTTTTCATCACGGTCGAATATATCCGGTGTGGATCACCGCCCATCATCTATGGGCATGCATATGTATTGTGCGTGGTGGAATGGCGACTCACGTCAACAAAACGAAGGGTTTGCCAGGGTGATTTGTAACCCCCGCAACCTTAGGATACACACCAACAGTTATTAAAATCCTACTCTCAAAACCAAAACTCTCCACAGACAATGAAGAAAGACATCCTGAGGGCCAATGGGTCCTACATCACGGCGACTGAGTCGGGGGTTCACCCCCAGAAAAGGGCCCGGGCCGCAGTGACGATGAAATTGTGACGTGGCAAAGTTTGTGCGTCTGACTCTAATCGGTAGGTGGGACTTTGAGATTAAGTACCAGACCTCGAGATCGTGTACAAAACTGCAAAATTCCGAGGTACACAAGCTGATCGGGCGCGCGGCACACATTTCCTCTGCCAAAAATAGTACCGGAAGCTCGCCATTCTCTGAAGGCAATGCAGGCAGATGATGGCGAGGAGGCGTCACCACCAAGCTCATCAACAGCGGCTTCGGGATCTCAGAGGTTCGCATGTGAGGGGTTGATACCACGGGATTGGCCGCTTCGCTTTCAACATTGCTGGTTGGGCTGGTCTGCCACGGAAGAAGCAGCGAGCAAGTGGGGGAAAACAAAATGAGCCTTCTCACAGGTGAAACTTTGTTCGTAGGGATGATCTCAAAGTCCGCCCCATCGAATGGAGTCCAAGTGATACTGTGAGTCGAAGTCACATTGTACTATAGTGTACAGATGTGAATGTACCTTGGCTCGTATTGTCACCGGCGATGATGCGAATAGCCCCTTAATTGGGCCGATTGTGATTGTGATGAAAGACCCCCCCTCCTACCATGACGTGACTCTGATTCGTGTTAGTACCGTAAACAATAAGCGATCACCAACAACTAAACGTTTCTTTTAAATTGAGACCCCCCTTTTGATTGTCGATTTTTAAAACAGTGACAAGGCGCTAGCCCCATCGAAAAAGATGTCGATCACAAAGTGATCTCAAGTGATATTGACCTTTACATAGTGTTTTGACCTTTACCTAGTGACGGTCAAGGTGCCGGGAGTGGATCCAGTCATCCCGTCCGGGCTGGGTTCTCGCAATCAAGCGGACAGGGCAAGGAGATAGGGACACCGTGACGGCAAGGTGCACATCTGAAATGGTCATTTCGCGGATGCACCTCCAGATTCATCGCAGAAACCCCCCCAAGGGTGTTTCTTTTTAATCACTTTCTGCTGATCTTGGGTGCGCTGATAAGTTGCCTTTCAAGTTTTGACGGCACTTGAACCCGACAGTGATCAGAAAGAACCCCTTCTAGAGCCTTCGGGGGCACGGGAGTTCAGAGTCCAAGATTCTCCGGGCCAGGAGTCATAATTAGGAACATCATGGTTGTCCTAAAACCTCCCCAAACCGTCGAAACAAGTACTCTTCTCAAGTTCCAGGTAAATATTATATGCTCTCAAAATGGTCTAAATTGCTTGATTTCAGATAAGAGAGAGAACAAGAGAGATGGAGCAAGAGAGACATCACGGTGTCTGTTATGGTGCCCGGGAAGGCTGAAACAACCTAGTATATAATTGTCGATTGCTAATGGGCGCATGGCGGCGAGGCCGAGCGAGCAGAAGCTGCCGCGTGTGAAAAGGGCCAAATCCATACGGCAAAAGATAGCTGGAGTGTGTACTACAGGATTGTGTATTCAAAATTGTGCCTTACTGCAAGCCACCAGTGGACCCCTAAACTCGATTAGGGATTACGATCTGCGACTCGGCCTGGGGTCTATGTAAGGGTTTCTTCCCCCCAAAGAAAGGAAAAAGGAATGTATTCCCTATCGAAGGTTGTGCATTTCCTATCATACAGAGTTGTATAATATGAAATGCTACAGAATAGAAAGTAACATGTAGACTGCACCAACATGATTGAAATTCTTTCGATCCTAAAAAGTTCGACAGATTAGGAATAATCCAACTGATTCGGAACCCCCACCCTTCTAATTGTCAATTGTTACGTCAACTCCAGGCACAACGCAAGATTGGAGTCATGTAGACACAGGCGTGGAAGTGTGGTTCAATTTGAAATTCGTAGAAAATGGTAGGTCAGAAGAGGAAGAATCACGAGAGGTCAGTGGGTGTGAGTGAAACGGTCGCAACGAGGTGTTGGTGATGTGTGTGTGTGTGTGTGTGTGTGTGTTTGGGAGAGAGAGGCAAGAGGGAAGAGGGGAGCGAAAGAGGGGAGGGAGATGGAGAGGGAAAGAGGGAGAGAGCGCACATAAGAGAGAGGGAGGGAGAGAGCACACTACTGTAGGTCTGTATCAAGTAATTGTCTGCATGACAGCATCGTAAATAGGCAATTCCGGCTGAAGATCCCCACACCTTTACTTTCCAGCATGGGCATGCGTACCCTGTTCTTCGTGAGGTAGGAGCCTCAAGCTCAAGGGGAAACTTCCCGGAGGAGAAACTCTCTTCAGGTGAGGTCGTAGACCTCTCGCAACGAATTGTCAATAGCTATCTGAATTTCTGCGTCGTGGTCGTCATCGTCGACGACACTGGAAGACTCCTTGCGCTTGCGAGGGCGCGACTGTGGTTTCTCATTTGCTGTGTCGCCACTTTTGCACCGCCCCTTGCGTACCTTCGAGGGAGTACTACCGTCCATGACAGCAGGCGGCTTGCTAATTCTCTTACCATCTTGAGGACGCTCTCCCAGCACTGATTTCGACTCTATTTTTGCAGGCTCGGCGCATTGCACAGCCTTGTTCTCTTTGCGGCGCCCAGACTTCTGGCTGTCCTGCACATCTGCATCAACACCTTCGGCCCGGGGTTGGTCCTGCGACTGACCAACACCAGTGACAACAAGAGCGGAGTTGTCACGCTCAGTAGGCATGAATCCTGAGAGGAGAGTGCCGGAGAAGCCAGCATCGCCTTCTCCCTTGCTGCGCCGGCCCATATCCTCGCTGCCGTCTGTTGTGAGAATGTGAAGCACCAGCTGGGCATCTCGGGGCACCGAGTAATGACGCAACGTCTGGTCGCCTGCTTCGAGCTCTTTTTGCTGATACATGAGCTTCTGCTCCGACGGCGAGAAGTGCAGCTTTTCATAGATGTGCAACTTGATCGACTTGACTGTCGACGATGACGATACTGGTATCTGCATATCTCCTGTCCGTTGCCGTCCTCTACGCATGCTTCCCGACGTTGTTGGCGCAGCAGCGCTGGCGGCACCGCCATCAGCAGCTGACGTCGCCGCAGAGGAGGCCGATGCCGAGTGTCGGATAACGGAGATGGAGGCATTTTCATATTCGAGACGTTCCTGGAGTCCTTTCTCTTTTTGGCTTCGCACAAACGGTTGACAAACTTCAGGCGAACAGCTGCAATTGAAGTATGGATGCAAAAGCTGTGCTGACTTGGCAGGCAGGCGATTGACATGCAAACTGCGCAGCCCATCAGCATCGTCTTCTAACAAGGGCACGACCTTGAGTTCGGGCCCACCACCAAAAGACTGCTGTAATCTCTTCCAATCAGTTTCTTCCAGCCACAGAAACTTTGGCGGTTGATGGGGCGTGAGATCACCAGGGTCGTATGCTAGCATTGGCACACCGGACTCGTCTGAATGTAGCAGCGGCTTATTGTCGATTTCGATGCACTTCTGAATGTCAGAGATTTGGATAAAGTCACGGAAGCTTTCAACCCATTGGTAAGAAATTAAATAGTATGAATGCCCTGACTTGAGTTTGATGGAGCTACCAGCGTACACACTTTTGTGCTCCGCTTTGATTTTGGAGCGCTCATTTATAGTTTTGGTATTCTTGTACGCAATACCTTCTGCCTGCTGCGTGCAGTACTCGCACGCCTGCTTGTCTCCCGGGAACATCGCTGGCATCAATTCCTTCAATTCTTGCTTGAAAAATTCCACTGCTCGTGCCGTCACCAACCGCCTTTTTGTTTTATCTGGTGTCATACCCTCCGGTTTACAACGATCGCTGCCCTGCATCTGCCCACCTTGGCCTGTACTGCTCGAGTCGTGACAGCAATAGACGTCTTCTCCTTGCGGGTCCTCGTCTGTTGGGGAACCGCTGAGACGTTGTTTGCACCAGCGTTTTGAGACCCAGAAGTCGCCTGGTGTAGCATTTTTCGGCTGTTCCGCCAGCAGTATTTTGAGAGAGTCTAAAATCTCCTTTTTTGACCTGTTCTGTGAACGCCTCTTGCATTCCTCCGTAACAGTTTTGAAACACATATCTCCTCTCCCGAGTTTCGTTGAGCCCTCGGTAATACCGTGTGTGTTGCACAGCAGCTGAAAAGCGTCAGAGCTCACCAGTTTCATCCCATGAACTTTGGTGGGATCCGCCTTGTGATACATAGACATGAGCGGGCCTGTGTCAATCTTGTCACACTTCTCCACAGGGTCCAGCGACACCCAGTGCTTGAGCCAGTCAGTTGAAATCCAATAGCCATTACGCGATTCGTCAGGCAGCTTTTCCCAGATCTCTTCCTTCATTCTGAGTGAACGCTCGCGGCATGCTTCACCAGAGCGCGACGTCTCCTCGGCTGTTTTCGCCTGCTCCTCCAATTGCTTCGAGTTCTGTTCGATCTCGTGTTGCAGGTCGATAGGAATCATATCTTTGCACTCCTTATCATCCGCCACAATATCCTCACCCTCCACCAGTGTAGTCCTTCTGCGATACATGAGCATGTACGCATCCTTCGACTTGACACGGCCCTGCATCTCCTCTTGCTCTGGTGCCTTTCTCTTCTTGCGTGCCTTGGCCAGCGCCTCAGCACCTCCAAAATACTCGTCATCCTGCAGGCTGCTCACATGCTCATCATCGAAGCGCCACCACGTTTTCGTTCTTGGGTGCTGCACATGTGCTATGTAATGCCCCTGCACAGCACTGGCACCCGTGTGCATCACAACAGCCTCCAGATCGTAGATGCAGCTGCCTGCTGCCGATTCTTCTCTTGCCCTTGACGCGAACTCCCCCGCTGCGCCGCCTCCGCGCGCTGCAGATGCAACTTTGTGACGTTTCCCCGAGGCCGCTGCACTTTCGCCATTCTCGAGCCATGTACCCAGATCAAGTTCCTTTGGGAAGTTGATGAACGACACCACCTTTTTGCGCGTATTCGTATTGGCGTCATAAACAAATCGGAGGAGCTGGAGGTTTAGGACCGTGGGCAGCCTGAGCAGCTCGATTCCTCGGCGCGCTTCCGTTTTTTTCTCGCACTTGCCGCACTCATACTTATTCTCTCCAACCAGCTCGTCCTCCTTAAAAAAGTCATGTAGCGACGCCTCGAGCGTCGAAACATTCTTCACTTTCAGGTCTAAGTCATAAAATACAGTGCGATTGGGCGATTTTTGGTGGCACTCTTTGCAAGTGGTGCAATAAGCCAACTCGCCAACGAAGGTGTCTTTCACCAGGGTTTGCAGAGCAACAGGTATGCTGTGCTTATGCGTGGAAAGCTCGTTCTCGATGTAGTTCAGATACATCTTCAAGAACTCTTGTGCGTCCTGCTGTACTGTGCAGCTCAACTTTAAGCCTTCGATGAATTCTTTCGGGTCGAAGGCGCGTGCTTTGGAAATCTGCAAATGCGAAAAGATTTTTTGCAGCTCGAGGATGGGCTTGAAGCGTTCGCCAGCACGAACTCCATCAGGCACCCCGCCGCTGCCAGTGCCGCCTTCCTGCGTAAGCTGCATGATACTCTTGCGAAAGGGCATGTTGAAGAAGAGACACTGCAGCATGCTGTTCAAGTAGCAGGTTGCGCCGTGGTTCTTGAGCCCGCCGTGAGGAGCTTCCGGGGAGCGCACCAGGGCGCTCGCAAAGGTGGCCTGCTGTTTCGCCTTGCCCTTCTTGCCATCCTTGTCCCCCTTCCAGCCCAGCCCCATGAAGCAGTTTGGGTTCCATTTCTGGTTCGCGCCTTTCGCCATTTCTTTCGCGTCCTCCCTGGAGCAGTGCCATGGATGGCGCACAGGGCCTTGCAACCCAAAGATGCGATCAGACTGCTCTTTCGACGGCGTATCGCCATTGCCAATGGCCTGCACCTCCTTCTCCGACAGCACATCGATGCCCGATGGCGTTTTTTCCTTCTGCTGCCACCCAAATGCCTCGGCGTCAGCTTTCTATACATTTTCACGCTAACTGTTTCAATACGCAGGAAATGCTCACCATCTTGGTCGCGGTCGCAGGCTTGGCCGTGCTGCGTCCCGGCCTGGTCGACTGCATATCTTGCAGCCACTGCCAGCTGCAGCTTTCCAAACCTCCGTGTTTCGAACGAGGTTCGTGGTTTTTAAGGATCGCCAGCAAGTGGGCAAAAAAAGGCTTTCAAAGGCTGACAAAGGCTGTCAAAGCTGACAGCTGCAGTGTGTGGAATCTGATCGCGCAAACCCGGCGAGTTTGCAGGCAACAAGAATGACCACCAAACTTCCTCTCACTGGAAGCAAATCGCTTGCTAAGAACTGGCAGAAATTTTGCAACATTTTCCGCTTCGGCAAGGTCATCAAGGAGGTGACGCGAGAGCCGGTGCAGCAGGTGTCACTGCTGTTTGAACCGGAGCTGTCGAAAGACCTGGACGCACACGGACAGGAGCAGGTGGCGCTGATATGCACAGAGGGCGCACCTTCGTGCACAATGCGTCTCAGAGCCGGGGCAGACGGCAAGGACGAAACCCGGTCGGGCCCGTTGTTCCAGCTGCAGGTGGTAGTTCAGACGCAGCCGGGCAAGCAGATCCAGGACAGCCGCAACGTGTGCTTTTCGCAGGGATTGGCGCTGCTCGAGCGGCAGATCAAGGAAGGACGGATAGTCGAGAACAGTCGGTTTCTGGCCTGCTCCAAACGCTACATCAAGCTCCGGGACGTCGAGGCGCTTGCCGACGAGCAGCTTGCAGCTGCGGCAGCAAAGCCGGCGATGGAGGAGCCTGAGAAGGCTTTGAAAGCATCAGCATTCCGCTGGCAAGGTAGAGGTTCCGTCGTCGCAGCAGAGTCCACCGCATTCCATGAAACATTGTCCTCGCTAGGAGACGGGAATACACACGTTCACGCTGTTCCCGCGACATTCAAGTGGTGCATGAAAGGCTCTGTTCCTACCACCAGCAGTGCTGAGGCTACCCCAGGAGTAGGTCAGAAGCGTGGCCGCGAGGACGGCGACACAGAGGCAGAAGAAACGAGTAGAAAGCGCCCAGCCAAGAGCATCAAAATCGGGCCGATCGGCGTGCAGTGAGGTCGAAGACTCTTGTGATGAAGCGCTCCGCCGCCGCGCGCCACTCGGGTTACCTCTGCGAACTGCAGTCAAGTGTCAATGCACTCCTTCAACTTTTCGACAAAGAGAGCCAGTTCAGATCAATCTCAAGCATTGTTAGTGGCAGGCGAGGACCCTTGAAGGTGCCCGTCCCTTACCAGCTTCCAAACGAGGAAGGCTATACCCGGACCACTTCTCTACCATCCGTGGTCGACCGTAAGGGCACAGATCATCCCCTCAGGTTGGGTGATCCCGACGTTGCCAGACTGTCTTCATGTGGAAGTGGGTGATGGGGAAGACTTGTCTGTCCCCACCGACAGGAGTTGACTTATGGGCAAGTCGTTCCAATGAATCGTGTGTCTTTTACAGTAGACTCCGGTGCGGTATCGGAGTTTCATCTTTGCCGCCCCCCCCCTTTACCGGAGAGGTTGTTCTCCGTGGACAGCAGATGAGGACTCTTCTTCGAGATTGAACTGAATGAAAACAAAATGAATACATGTAAATCTCTACAGGTATCTAAGGACTATACATGTAACTCTCTGTTAGGTGGGACTATCGGCGCTAGCCGTATTGTTCACAGAGAGCCCAACTGCTCTGCAGTACCGGTTTGAGCGGTAGTCGCCTCACCCACACACACCATCCTCAACCAAAAAACACACATGACACAAACAGATTCAAACACGGAAGGGGACAAAGACGAATGAAAAAACGAGAGAGATACTGACAGTGAGGAAATGGATTGAAATAGCTTTGATTTTTACGGTAACAGTGTCCGCCGCCTGTATCGCGGGTCGGTGCTCTTGCGAGCATCGACGAGGTTGTTTGCAGGTATGACACTCCATGGGTGCTAGCTCACGGTGCCATTACTTGCTCTCTCACACTCGACGACTTGCTTTCTGATCCTCTGCCAATTGACGGGTGTGTTTGTATATATACAAAAAAGATAACTAGAAAAGTATGTACGGCAGCTTTAACACCTGGCGCATGTATTCTATGAATACACAACCTTAACTTTGGGGAGTTCACCACCCTATGTAGGCATTACACTACCATACATTTAGGGGAAGCACAAACGTGTTGAAAAGGCAGTACACATCACCCTGCAATACAAGCTCCTTGATAGAAAAAAATGTAGTTTTCACCGTGTCGGTTGTGTCCTACTCACATGGCCTGTGGAAAATTGATACACGAAAGGACTATCTGACTGACTTTTTGGGACAACACAGAGGATTTTTTGCGAACATGTACAAATATTTATATCTCTGGTCGGCAAGAGAAGTCAAACGAGAATTTCGTTTATTAGTGTGCCGACAACAAACACACAAGACAATCTCCAGCAGATGGCGCTTAGATTGATCGGATGGTGCGTGTGCATAGAAATTCAGTTTCATCATGCGACCAGCGTCGCCCGTGTTGCCGCTTTCGTGGCGCTGTAATCTCCTGACCACATGCTGTGGCGCCGCGCCTATTTGTCTCATTGCAGGCTGCGATGGCCCGCCTTTTGTGGCTACTCATGTGTCTCTGTGGTCTCCTGACCGCGTGGCGCCGCCGCCTGCCGTTTCTGCTGCTCGATGTGCGCGATGGCCTGCCACGCATCCACAGCCTCCTGGATGTCCTTGAATACAGTTCTTGAATACAAACCTGCAGTGTTTGCAGAGAAAAAAAAAGGGTGTCGCAATCGGGGTCCTTATCTGTCTCACTTAGTAATGGGGACCGAATAGAGACAGGGCATAGGATGAGCAGATTGTTTTTAAGCATGGGAATTGTGCGCGTGTGTACATATGTGAAGTGGTGTTGTGTTGAGAGGGCTCACAGAGGAACTACCGCACTTTTTTGAGGGTGATGGGGAGCGAAGGATGGCGATGGGTTGCTGGGGAGCGGAATGGTTTCTTAGTGCTTGTTTCCTTTCGTTTTGGGTGCGGGTGCAGGTGCTATCAGTTGGGCCTCAGCCTTTCAGGGCTATTCCTATGTGCTGGGGCCCTTGCGTATTGCCGAAGCTTTTTCACTAGTCCCTAGGTGCTCGGCCGTAAGCCCTTGTGGGTTGCGGCGGCCAGGGCCTCTGAAAGTTGCGTAAGTCGGGGTGTTTGACTGTGAGGGCCTCTCGGATTTCAATCTTTCTTTTCTTGCGATGTCAGATTGTCGGTCCACTTTTTTTTGGAAAAGGTCTCTGTCGGTGCACTTTTCAGGTCAGAGCACATTTTTTCGGGTGGCTTTTTGGCACGCTGGCGCCTTTTGATAGTAGATTTTTTTTTAAATCTGATAGTGGGTATCCCAGTTTGATTTTGTCCCTCCTAAGTGTCATGTTTACCGTGACATCAGGGCTAATTCATGATATCATGATCAAGCCCTGTCACGGTTGGTCACTTCAAGATTGAGCCTACTGCCTACAGTAGACCACATTGCAATGTCGCCCAAAACAATTAGAAGGTCAGTCGAATATTATTGTGAGATGCCAGTGTTTCAAATTGAAGCCGGGGATTCCTTTCAAGTTATGTTTCTTCCAGGCGCGCTTATGGCGCGGCAAGTGATGTCCTCGGCTTGTGGCTGATTACACTGCACTGCCATGGACACTAGCTCGCGCACCATGCTCCCTTCACCACTCGTGCGCGGTGTCTGCACTGACGAGAATGGTTTTGGTGACTCGAATGGCAGTGACACATAAAGTCAAATACCCCTTGACAAACCTCGCAGAGCGGGGCGCCCTAGGATACATAAGACGCCTTACGATACGTTCAAGGCGTCCATGAAATCACATCGGAAAAGTTGCATCATGATTCAAAACATGTCGAGGGCGAGCGCGCCGCTGCCGGCGCCCACGTAAACCCATCCTCTCCGCTCCCAGCCAATTTCAGTGCGCAGGCCGACATGGACCTTTTCGACTCGGGACACAACTTTGGTATCATTGCTTCTACCGCACTGCAGTGTACAGCTGCTAGCTGCGGGTGAGGGCGCGTGGCATTTAGGGTACGTGACTCTTTTGTTTCTAGTAGCCCAGGCTGAAATAGTAAAATGATTTGTTCAAGTTTCTGCTGTGGTCACGAGGGTATTTGTGTATGGCATCGCGCCTGGGCCACCAAACATCGGACTTCCTGCGAAGAAAATAACGTAGAATTGCCCGCTGGTTCAGGATAGCTTACTTTGCAGACTCTCCTGCCTGGGTATTGTGTTTGCAGTGTTTTATTCTATTTGACTGGGCCGAATTGGACCTACCCCGGGCCAATGCTCCTAATCACCCTTCCGGTTACCTCTGATGCCGTAAAATGAAGGGTTCTTGTTTTAGAATAATCACAATCGTCGATCTCTCGAAAAGGAGCCCTACCTCCTATTACCTCCGAGTCTCATAAAACAAGGCTGTCTCTTGTTTTAGAAATCGCCAATCAAAATGGGGTGGGGGGCTTACAAAAAGATTTCGGTTTGTGGGTGATTTAAAATCCGATGATCTCTTGAGACTGCGTTGCGTGATGGGAAAAATTGATATCAACAAGCAAGACAAATGATTTAATTGTACTAATAGGGGAGGAGGGTTTTGTTTGGGCGCACGAGAGCGAGGGGCTTTAGCGCGCCAGCTGTAGGTACTGCTTTCTTTCTTTCTTTGGGCAAGAAACCCCGAATTAGTCATCTCCACCAGTCCTCGGATCGATGAATTGTGCGGGGGTGGACCGATGTGAAATAACCTCGCAAATTTTAGTGCACTGACGCCAGAACAAGAGTACAGCCGTGAAACCGACCCAAAAAAAAACCATTTTCTTGCTTTTTTTCCTTGAAAAAATGCACTGACACTGCGCATCGGGACGTAGAGGTACTACGAGTGGCGCACTGAGCCTCCGCCGCCGCGCGCCCATTCCAATAGCTGTCTTACCCACCCATCTATCGATGATTGATCTGAATCTCGAATGTCGATAATCCATAGGGATAAGATACATGAAGGTACGGTTTTCTTCGGATTTTGTCGTGTTCATAAGCGACGATATCTGGAAAGCCTGGATGGCTAATTCGGCCAGAGGTGTGAAGCCTGGTGGTAAATTTTCAGCGCCATCTCATGCGGCCGAATTTACACCAGATCAACAGCCTTTAACGGATGGGAAATACCGCACTTGTGCATTGAAAAACATCAAATTGAAACTATCAAAGATTATGTCACCATTCCCAACATTCGATTACAAATGGGACCCCGACACAGTGATCACGCTGGGAGACGCAAACAGCGCCACGATTAAAGTCTCCATCCTCAAAATCCTGTGCCATGCACGTGTCAGGCGGCAAGCGAATGCGAAATCAGCCCAGGGCAGGGCTTGGTCACACAAGAGTGGTTGTTGAATGCGCATTACTATAGTCACATTTTTTTCAGCTACTACTTTTTCGATTGTGTGTGTGATTGCCTTCGACATATTGGAAATACACACAGCCGAATTCAAACACTCGTTGCCGCGATCAACCAGTACACTTTGTCGGCCATGTAATCGCCCCAAAATGCGTAAATCGCACTCAAAACGCTACGAACTTCTTGTTGGCTGGTTTGTTGGTGTTGTTGCAGTGATGGACATCTAGTACACAAGTGTTTACTTACAATATTTTGAAAGACAAGTTAGTCTAACTGAGAATTATGATTAGAAGTTAATACAAATTTCCCGCCACATTCCTATATACACGGCCCCTCGTTCTCTTTCTCGCTGCTCCGCGACGAGCGAGCACTGAGCTCCAATCTTGGCTGCGGCAACCTTGGCTCAAGTGCTCGTGAAGAGTCGTGCGGCTTACGTATTGACCGTTCGACCTGCCCTTGTGCCTGCAAGCGGTCGTGGCCCCTTGATCTGAGGCTGGCTTCTTGATCTCGAGTCTCTTGCATGTCCCTGAACTCTTTCTCGTATGCTTGCGTCATTTGCTCCAGCGAATGTATTCGCTCCATGTTTTTGCTGCTCGCCATGCGCACAACACACGAACACAACGACACGAACAAAGAGAAACGGCAAAGTCAGACGCTCGTCTACACATACAAAATAGACACCCACGCACAAAATAGGCACCCACACAACACTCAAGGGAATTCAAAACAATGCGTATAGCGTCGAGTCCAAACAACCAGGCCGTGTGTGCATGCGCATGTGTGTGTGAATCTGTGTGCTTGTGCGCGTGCGCACTTTCGCGGAGAGGACAACAACCAAAAGGGCCAATACTCACATCAATTTGCCATCTTTCTTGTCGAGCTCTGTGCCGAGATTCTCGAGCCAACCATTCCGCACGCTGTGTACTCTCACCA
>Ga0335398_10007368_pt1 | contig 13467 bp, 15 predicted proteins | sample BON03_FD_205742 | JGI IMG/M metagenome (GOLD analysis project Ga0335398, IMG submission 205742) | Freshwater microbial communities from Lake Bonney liftoff mats and glacier meltwater in Antarctica - BON-03 (spades assembly) (version 2) | ecosystem: Environmental > Aquatic > Freshwater > Ice >... | reverse complement strand
TTTTTCTGAGCTCCGGAAAAGCTTGAAGGGCATTTTTCTGAGCTCCGGAAAAGCTTGAAGGGCATTTTTCTGAGCTCTGGAAAAGCTTGAAGGGCATTTTTCTGAGCTCCGGAAAAGCTTGAAGGGCATTTTTCCGAGCTCCGGAAAAGCTTGAAGGGCATTTTTCCGAGCTCCGGAAAAGCTTGAAGGGCATTTTTCCGAGCTCCGGAAAAGGACGAGGGCAATTTTCGGTTCACGCTATAGGGTACCGATACCCTATAGCGTATCAGGTGCAATGAAAGAACACCCGGCAGGTCTGTACAACCTGTCGTACCATGGGGTGAAAATCCGGGTACTACCCCCGGGTAGGGTTTCCCCACCCCCCGGGGGGTAGGGTCTGCCCCACCCCCGGGGGTAGGGTCTGCCCTCCCCCTAGGGGTAGGGTCTGCCCTCCCCCTAGGGGTAGGGTTTTCCCTCCCCCTAGGTACGTAGGGTGAGGTACCCCCTAGGGGGGCCCCCGCGCGGGAAAAACTCGCCCCCCCCCGGATATAAGAAAATTTCGCCTAATTGGCGGCTTTTTCCACGGATTTAAGGAGGTATTCGTGGGAAATAAATAAATATTGTAGGATAATTTTAGGCATATTTACCAGAAAAAGGCAGAACAATTCCCAGAGAAATACCCAGCGATTTATGGCAGAAACTCCAGACAATTCTCTGAAGTTTTTTCCTAGGATTTCTCAGACAAATACTGGGAACATTTCCCAAACCTTTTCCGAACGATTTCTCTGACAATTCCATAGAAAAATCCCAGAGACTTCCCTTGACATTTCCCAGCACATTCCTGTACGATACCCCAGACAAGTTGCGGGGCATTTGCCAGAAGGTTTTTCTGGCAGACCCCCACCCCCCCTTTTTTTTAGACAGGCACCCCCTATTATGAAGTACGTTGAGATTGAAGGTTCAAGCTCCTATGACATTCGCTGTGTACCTTCGGCGTTCGAGGGAAAATTTCAGGACTTCCACTTGCATTATGATAGCCTCAAGGGTAAGATTGAGATCAGAGATGGCTTCGGAGGGTATGTGGAACCCTTCCACGGTAACCTAAACCCACTCAAGCTAGGTGCAACAAAAGGAAAGGACGCCACACTACGCCTTGAGGCGGTAACTATCAACCATGAGGTCACCCAACTGAAGTGGACATCGGACGGTGATATCATCCAGAACAGCGTGCATACGTTGGATAGTATAGTCAAGCTCGCTGATGCACCTTATGAAGGGGGGCGACTATTTCAAACCTCCTTCAAGAAGCGGGTATTAAACTCCGACTACCGAACGTATAGTGCAGTGGAGGAGGCGTTCGGCGAGTACATCTTTCAGGTGCATGTTCCAACAGGTCTAGCCGTGTGGCTGGACTCACCACAGGGTAGGTTTATTATGTTCTCCCGCGTTAGTGAGGAGACAATCATTACATCAGGGAGTACGCAGATATGAGTGATTTCAAAACAGCGGTGGAAGCGATTATCGGTAAGCCACCAGATGGTTTCGAGTGGCAGCCGTTGCTTCACTACACCGTCTCTGGCAAGATGGCGTGTACGTTTGAGTCGGTACCACTATGGGTGCCGCCCAAGGGAGTGTTTAAGCCGGGGTGGATCACGCGGGATAGGGGATCGCTGGTTTTCGAGTGGAACAAAACAGAGGGTATATATAATGCTGAGCATGGGTTTTGGATTTATGAGTTCGAGTCATATATGTTAGCGGTCATCCACCCGGACAGCCTGCCACCGTTAACGATCCCGGCTCACCTGTGCAAATTTAGAGTAGGAGATGAGTAATGACAAAACAAACAATCACGATTGAGGCGGCTAGTACACCTAAGGGATATGAGTACACAGGCGAGTACAGGCGTGCTGAGCCAGGTGAACCTTACATATTCTTTGGCGAATTGGTTACGTCGGGGTTGGGCACGAGAAGTCAGGTTCTAATCCTCCGCAAAATCGTGCCACTATGGGTGCCACCCAAAGGCGTTTATAAGCAGGGGTGGATCACGCGGGACGAAGGTGGCACTGAATTTTGGTGGCATGTAGAAGATGCTGAGTATAATTGCGATGAAGGAGTATGGGCTACCGAGGGGGACTCAATGCTATTATTTGGCACCCACCCAGACAGCCTTCCGCCGTTAACGATCCCGGCTCACCTGAGCAAGTTTAGAGTAGGAGACGAATGAATGCAGCAGGCACGATCTAACGGCTCGCCGAGGGCGAGCAGGATGTTTGACGAGGGCCATTCACCGTTGCTCGGGTGCATCTTTTTGTGAGGAGACGTTGCTATGAAAGAATTATGGCTAGTGTGGTTTGACACACTACAGGCAAGCGACAAGCGGGCGATTTTGCTATTGACCGTCAAGCGTTTAATGGAGATCGGGGAAATTCAATTTCGAAAGGACGATTCAATCAACATTGACGGGACAGAGATCGGACCGGACGAAGTTGTTGATGAATGCCTGTACTGGGTGTCGAGCGGACAAGATGTGCTGATGCCAATCGCACCACTATGGGTGCCACCCAAAGGCGTTTATAAGCCGGGGTGGATTACACGGAATTTTGGAGATACTGATTTCTGCTGGAGTGCAGAAGAGGCTGAGTATGATCGCAGTCCAGAGTCATGGACTAGCGAGGGGAAGTCAATGAGATTATCTGGCATCCACCCGGACAACCTGCCGCCGTTAAAGATCCCGGCTCACCTGAGCAAATTTAGAGTAGGAGACGAATAATGACAAAACAAACAATCACCATTGAGGCGGCTGATCCACCTGTGGGCCTTGAGTACACAGGCGAGTACAGACGTGCCGAAAAGGGGGAACAGAGCATACTGAATGGTTACCATTATGCAGGATCTACGTGCGGCTACGCTTTAATCCTTCGCAAAATTGATCCACTATGGGTGCCACCCGCTGGACTTAAGCCGGGCTGGGTAACTAACGACAGGATCGGAGCCTACTGGTGGTCACGTCGGCCAGACTACGACGGCGAGGAACATATGTGGAATCACAGCACAGCCGGTGTTAAAATAACAATGGCTCTGCTGCACTGTGAGCCACCAATCAGCGGCAGAAAAGCAATATGGGGAATTAGAGTAGGAGACGACACATGAGTGAAGATAAAAAACATTTCCGGTATGGACCATCATCAGCTCACCGCTGGGTCAAATGCCCATCAAGTCTACAGGAGCACGGAAGGGATGATGAGGACAGCAGTATCGCCAGTGAAGGTACGTTAGCCCATAAGGTGGTGGAGCTTACGGTAGGTAAGTCAGAGGATGAGATCAGGGCCTACCTCGGTGTACTCATGGATGGGTTTACCATTGATAGTGACATGGTTGAGGGGGCCATTCTATTCCATAAGACTGTGGCGGAATACTGTGCCACCTTCGACAAGAGTGTAGCGTACTATGAGAAGTTCCTAGATGGGCGTTCAACATTCGGTGTGGATTTTGGAGGGACTCCCGACTGCCTTATCTACGGGAGCCATAAGGATGGCTCAACCGACATTGTGATCATCGACTATAAGTTCGGCTTCAACCCCGTAGAGGCTACACGGAATCTACAACTACTGTCCTACTGTATCCTTGCTGAGACCGTGGCAGCGGGGTACCAGTATGGCATGGAGGGGGTGATTGTCCAGCCACGGGTGGGCCACCCGGAAGGGGTGGTCAGACACTATAAATTCACCACGAACGATAAGGGGGTATTTCATCTGGACATGGACAGGGCCATCAAGGCTGACAAGAAGGGGTTGGACATCTTCGAAGTAGGCAGCCATTGCCAATACTGCCGAAGGCAGGGAAACTGTCCAGAGCTAGCGGGCCGTATCATGGAAATACCAGTGCCAACAGGGAGTGCGCTGCATACGATCGATATGACCCCAGAAAAAACAGCCCAGCTTCTGAAGATGGAAAAGCCTATTATGGGTTTTTATAGTAAATTAAAGCAACACGCTGTTGACTTACTGGGGTCTGGGGTTCATAGTGTACCCGGGTACAAGTTAGTTGAGACCTATGGAAGGCGGAAGTGGTCCGTCACTGAGGAAGAACTGCTAAAGCTGGCGAGGAACCGAAAGCTAAAGAAGTCTGATATGTACGATCAGTCGCTGAAGTCCCCGTCTCAAGTGGAGAAGATTGCCGGTAAGAAGTTTACCGCCGGTCTTACAACTGTAGAAACTACCGGGGTCGCTGTGGCACCGGAATCTGATAAGCGAGTCGGAGTAGATATCCGCTCAATCTCAAAGGAATTTAAGAATGTCGAAGCGAGTAGTAACCCCAGAAGCGATCTTGTCCTACCCAGCCTTGGTAACTCCACGGGCAATGAATGAAGATCAGGAGCCTAAGTACAGTTGTGAGTTGATCTTCCCCGTGGGAACGGACCTAAGCATCCTGAAGGAAGCCGCACGTCTTGCAGCGACGGGGAAATGGGGTGAGTCAGTACCTAAGGCGTGCAAGTCCCCTTTCCGGGACGGCGACATTGACCGAGAGGGTAAGGTCGGCTACGAGGGCTGCACCTTTATCTCAGCACGGTCGAAGGCTAAACCTAAAGTCGTTGTGGGTAAGGACATGCAGCCATCGATGGATGAGGATGACCTATACTCTGGCTGCGTTGTAAGAGTGAGTGTAACCGCTTTTGCCTACGATAAGGGTGGCAACAAAGGGGTAGCCTTCTTCCTCAACAATGTATGGAAGATCAAGGACGGTGAACGTATTGGCGGCGGAGCCTCCGCTCAGGAGGAGTTCTCAGCCGTGGATGTGGACCCTGCATCGTTTGGGGAGAACACGCCTTTCTAACAGGTACCCCCACTAGACCTACCACATAACCCATAGGGCACGTTTGGTGAAATCCGAACGTGCCCTTTTTTATTTAAGGGCTGCTATGAGACTCCTATTCATTGACTTTGAAACACGTTCGGAGTGCGACCTACCAAAGAGGGGGCAGAGTCCCTACTCGAACGACAAGACAACCGACGTGCTTTGCATGGCATGGTCCTTCGATGGGGCGACTACGGGCCTATGGCTGCCCGGCCAGGACCTTGATGCAGAGGTAGTGGAACACATAAAGGCTGGTGGCGAGATCCACGCCCACAATGCAGCCTTTGAAATATCCATCTGGAACAACCTGTGTGTTAAGCGGATGGGATGGCCGCAGGTCAGCCTCGCCCAGTGGCACTGCACAGCCGCTCTGGCCGCAAGTTATGGGTTCCCCCGCTCCTTGAGTGGGGCGGGCAAAGCGTTGAAGCTGGATGTCCTGAAGGACTCTCACGGCAATAAGGTGATGATGAGCCTTGCGGTCCCACAGGCTATCACAGGGGAAGGCTCCCTGTTTGGTCGGCAGGTTTTCTGGAATGAAAGCAAGGAGGACCTAGAGATCCTGTACAAATACTGTAGGCAGGACGTGCTGGCTGAGTGGGCCATTCACCACGCCCTGCCACCAATGAACACCTTCGAACGTAAGGTATGGTTGGCCAATGAAGAGATCAACCAGCGGGGCATACCATTAAGTATGGAGGATGTCAACAACGCACGACTGATCGTCGATGAGGAGAAGCGTATGTCCAACATGGACGTTCAGATTCTCACGGGCGGCAAGGTTAAGACGTTGAACGAAGTGAAGAGCATCCTCGACTTCGTCACCAGCAAAGGGGGTTCACTGCCTAACCTACGTAAGGAGACCGTTGAGGCGTATCTGGAGCAGCCCGACATACCTGCTATCGTTCGGAAGGTCGTTGAGCTACGGCGGGACGTAGGGTTAGCCAGCCTGTCAAAGCTGGAAGCTATGGCAGCGACGGCGGACGAGGACGGCAGAGTAAGGGGGGCAACCCAATACTACGGTGCTGCGGCAACGGGAAGGTTCTCCGGCAGGGGTATGCAGCCGCAGAACTTCGTCAGGGGCAATCTGGATGTTGACACTATGGACAAGGTGTTCGAGATGATGAAGGGCCGCCACCCCAGACACCTAACCATGTATGGCCCTCCGATGCACGTTATATCCAACTTACTCCGCAGTATGATATCCGAAGGCGATGAGCCACTATTCATAGCCGACTATGCCTCTATCGAAGTCCGCGTACTGGCTTGGTTGGCCGGAGAGCAGGAGGTTCTCGACATACTAGGTAGTGGAGGTGACCTGTACAAAGAGAGGGCCTCGAAGACCTATGGCGTACCAGTCGAAGAAGTTACAGATGCCCAGCGGTTTGTGGGGAAGACTGCGGTTCTTGGGTGCGGGTATGGCATGGGCTGGAAGGCGTTCAAGGATGCTTGCCGAGTGATGGCCGGGGTTATCATCACCAGCCGAGAGGCCAAGAAGGTCATCAAGAGTTACCGAGAAGGCCACCCTAACATTCGTTCGTATTGGAGGGAGGCTAACCAATCCTGTATCGAGGCTGTTAAGACGGGGACGCCGCAAGACCTAGGAGACCTAACTGTAGGTATGTGTGACGTAGGGGGTGGGCCAGCTATGGAGATTAAGCTGCCATCGGGGCGATCGCTGCATTACCTACGTCCTAAGGTGGTTAAGGTGGTGGCCCCGTGGACAACCGGGATGCAAGGGACCATTGACTTCGGCGGTAAGGATACCGTGCTGGCCGGACTGGAAGACCTTGGGGTTGACTTCGATGAGGATAATATCCGAGACGGTGTACTGTACGGTGTTCGAGTCCCGAACGGAGTTACAATTCGGCGGCTATCCACTGTGACTGGTATCACGCAGACGGGCCTCATGGCACAGGAGCCTGAGCTGATTGAGCAGATTGAGTTTCTAGGCCTTGTACAGGCTGGTGCGGGGCTTACTGCTAAAAGGCTATATGGTGGCCTAATTGTGGAGAACATCACGCAGGCGGTCGCGAGGGACCTTCTGTGTGAGGCCCTGATAAGGATGCGGGACGCTGGCTACCCAGTTGTGCTGCATGTGCATGATGAGATAGTCGGGCGTAACAAGATGTTCGGTGGCGGCAGCATCGAGGACTTCTGTAATGTGATGGACGAAGTGCCCCCATGGGCGACTGGGTGCCCAATCGATGTGAAGGGCTTCGAGTCGGCGAGGTATCGAAAATGACAGCACTGGAAAGGGTGCTGGAAAACCAGTTTGTGGATATCGTTGAAGCTGACGGTAATCTGTGCCTGAAACTCCAGCAGGTGGGTCGAGTAGGTTTTCCAGATCGAACGGTCATTGCAGGGGGTAACGTCCTCTTCATTGAGTTCAAGCGTTCGGGTAAGGATAAGCTACGACCCGGTCAGGTGAAGGGTATTGCGGAGCTAAGGGAAAGGGGGGCCAACGTACTGGTCACCCATGACCTTGATGAAGCTGTAGCGTTCTACAGGAAATTCCTATGACTGGTATTTACACGATCAGGATTGCCCATTACTATTACTTTGGGCAAAGCGTTTCAATCCCTAAGCGGGTGAAGTCACATCTTCTGTACCTGCGGAAGGGGATACACGCCAACCAGAAGATGCAGAACATATTCAACAAGTATGGGGAGGACCAGTTCACATGGACTAAGGACATTGACTGCCCGCCGCAGGACATGAATCGGTGGGAGTCGTACATGATAGCACATTTCTTTGACGACCCCCTGAACATGAACCTGATCAACGGACAGGCTAAACCCGGTGGGGTCTACAAACCGGCTCATGGCAGGGACTTCGCGTTTATATCATGGGAAGGCCGGTTGACGTTGTACAACCGGCACAGGGATGCCGCCGATGACATTGGCGTATCCAGAGGAACTGTCTCAAACTGGCTACTCGGAACACGTTCGTGTAGCAAGGGTATCATCTACTACATAGGGAAGAAGAAAATGGAAAAATTCACAGAACACGTTGGAATGATAAATCGGATAAAGGATGCCCTTGACAGCGAGGGAGATCAGGTTAGAATAGCCACCGTGGGCTTGGAAGTGGTTGACTTACTGTTACGGAAGAACACCGACTATGGAGGTTCTGCGTATCAGCGGCCAATCCTTGCACCACATCTGGACCCGATGACGGCAATGGAATGCCGAATGTCTGATAAGATAGCAAGGCTCATCACCTTGTGCGAAAAGCCCCGAGGGGCTGAGTTGGTCGACGAAACCCTTGAGGACACTTACAGGGATTTGATTGGCTATATGATTCTGTACATTGCTTTCAAAGGAGCCTAGAAATGGCTTATTATGTTGGAACAAAGTGTGAATGCCCACCCCTAGCGAACGGAAAGCCACGGGAGATAAAAGTTAAAAACCGGCTAGGTTTCGTAGGCCGTAATGGGGTGTGGTGTTCGATATGCCTTACGGAGTGCAAGGAAAAGAGACTGGTAAAAGAAGAGACCGCCTGCCCAACCTGCAAGGTATGCCATGGGGAGGGCACTTACGCAGCCCCCCATTGTGGTGGTAATACATATATCCCCTGCCACTGCCTTAAAAGAAATAGGGGGCCGCAAGTTGTGGAGGACCCCCTTAGCCCTAGGCCTGCTGACCCAATACAGTTACAAGAGCACGCACTTCAGTTATTAGATACGCTGCCCGAAGAAACGCCGGTATGGATCACAGCACGATGGGAGGGGCGGGAAGCATGGTCCACATCAATACTAAGGGCTTTGGCGGTACTAAAAGCCTTGCCAGTGATAAACCCCCAAGCGGAAAAGGAAGGGAGTCCTGAGGTGCCTGTGGAACATTCACCCTCCCTCCTAGAATCACAGTCAGGGGTATCGTGGACCGCAGAGTGGACCACGGTAGCGGGGTATGGAAGGCCTCCCAAATTGACCGTGACATATTCACCCCAGAATGAGGAGCCATCTTGAAGTTCCAACCGCACGCCTATCAAGTTGGCGGGATCAATTTCCTGAAGGACAACTCCCATAGGGGGGCAGCCCTGCTACTTGATCCCGGCCACGGCAAGACAGCCATGTGCCTTACGTGGATTTTAGACAAGGACATCACGCCAATCATCGTTGCACCACCTAGAGTGGTGCAGACGGTGTGGAGGCAGGAAGCTGCCAAATGGGACGACTTCAAAGGGATGAAAATTGTAGCTGTTGAGGGCGCCCCAAAGGAAAGGATCAAGTTACTGGGGATTCCTGCCGATGCTTATCTTATCAGTTGTGATCAGATGAAGTGGCTACTGGAGAACCGGGACTTAATCTCAGAGCATGTAAATGGGTTGATCGTTGATGAATCCACGAAATTCAAAACGTGGAAGGCTCAACGAACGAAGGCTTTGGTCAAGCTATCCAAGACGTTTGGGCACAAGGTTATTCTAACGGGCACCCCTGTGCCAAACACGTTGTGTGATCTTTATGCCCAGATGTACATATGCGACGATGGGGATTCACTGGGGAAGTACATATCCCACTTCCACAAAAAGTATTTCTATCAGGGAGGTTTCAAAGGATACGACTGGCTCCCACAGGTCAATGCCAAAGAGAGGATCGAAGAGGCTATCAGAGACCGCTGCTACCGCATAGAGGGTGGGGTTAAGCTACCAGACCTAACCATCAACGACATTATCGTACAACTCCCTAAGGAGGCTAAGGCGACGTACAGCCAGCTTCACCGGGATATGATGGCGTCGATTGATGGGGAAGACTTCATAGCGTCTAATGCGGGTGCGAAGTATGGTATGTGCAGGCAGGTGGCTAATGGTGCCCTGTATTCCGAGGACGGGTACAACACTATACACGACGAGAAGATCAAAGTGGTCGACAGCCTACTTGAGGATCTAAATGGAAAACCCTTGCTTGTGGCCTATCAATTTCGCCACGACCTGAGTAGACTACAACAGGCGTTCGGGAAACGAATGAAGGATATCTCTGGTGCCACCAAAGGCAAGGATGCCGCTAAGATCATTGAGGATTGGAACGCCGGTAAGATCCAGCTACTGACGGTGCAGCCTCAAAGTCTTAGCCATGGGGTGAACATGCAGGGATGTGGCACCCACATAGCATGGTTTGGGCTGACCAACAATCTGGAGACCTACATTCAATTCAACGCCCGGCTGTACCGGCAGGGGGTAACAGGGGCGGTTACCCTACACAGAATTTTAGCCGACAAGACTGTGGACCTAGCCATCCGCGAGACCATCGAACGTAAAGATGTCTCGCAGAAGTCTATCCTAGAAGCATTAAGGAGAATATGATGAGCCTCGACCCAAAGCAAAACCTTATCGCCTCGCTCGCTGCTGAGGGTTTTCAATACGATAGTAATAGCCGGCGAGCACAGTGCCCCCACCACGGGAGCGCTGATTCCAGCTTCAACCTAGCATTAAACGAGAATGAAAATGGGGACTTACTACTGCACTGCCACTCGCATGGATGTTCCGCTTCGCAGGTATGCCAATCTCTGGGGATTGCTGAGTCAGAGCTATTCGCGACGGATGAGGTTAAAGCCCGCAAACAGTCCGAGGCTAAGAAGCCCGGAACGAAGATTGGAGCGTCAGACCCTCAAATCCTCATCGACATGTACGAGTCCCGGCTGGGAGCATGTGGGAGTGTCTACTCTTATGATGACAAGGCAGGGAAGACGTGCGGGATGGTACTACGTTTCGATTCTGAGGGTGGTGCCAAGCAGTTCCGGCAAATTAGCTCAACGGACAATGGATGGGTATGTGAGGGTATGCCCTCCCCCCGGCCTCTTTACAACCTGCCGAACGTCATTGAGAGCGATTTTATCGTGGTTGTGGAAGGGGAAAAAGCCGCTGAAGTAGCCAAGTCACTTGGGTATAATGCAACCACCCCCACACAGGGCTGTAAGTCACCTCACCTTACGGATTGGTCCGTACTCGCACGTAAAACCGTTTGGATTCTACCAGATAATGATGAGCAGGGCTGGGCGTTCGCTGATAAGGTTCTCACCCTGCTGCCGAAGTCATGTGTGGTGGAAGTGCGAACCCTAAGCCGTGAGTTTGAGTTACCAGAGGGTGGCGACATAGCCGACATTGTTGGCAACCCCGCCGACATAATCAAAGCCATATCTCGGATACCCCCAACGTACAGTCGGGTCCCATCCGAGGAAGAAATGAATGGCCGCTTCGCCGGTCGGTCTGTTGATGAGCTATGGGATGCAGCGGAGGAACCCCTCGACTGGTTGGTCGAAGGGGTATTCGTCGCTGAGCAGCCCACGGTCATTGGGGCTAAGCAGAAGTCCCTGAAGACGACCCTATTGTCGGACCTTGTTGTAGCACTCGCTACAGCAACGCCGTGGATAGGTAAATTCCACGTCCCTAAGAAACGCCGCGTGCTGTTCATCACCGGGGAATCATCCGAACGTGGTAGCATGAAGCGGATTATTCGTGCGGTGGAATCGAGAGGGTTTGGCCGAAAGGACATCGGCGACGGGCTACGCATTGAAACGCGAGCCTTCCCGAATCTACCAAGTGCATCCGACTGCCTTGATCTCAGCAATGTTGTTCAGATGTTCGGGATCGAAGTAGTTATTGTGGACCCTCTGTATATGGGCCTTCAGGGCATCAATTCGAGTAACCTAATGGAGGTTGGGCCAGCCCTACGTCGATTCATGGCGTGCTGTAGGCCCGCCTCAATGGTCTTGGCTCACCATGTGAAGAAAACAGCGGACTATACCGATGCACCAAACCTAGAGGACCTGTCTCAAGCGGGCATCGCCGAGTTTGCAGGGAACTACTGGCTTATGGGCCGCCTGAGCGAATACGTTGGCGACGGCAAGCATGAGCTGGCCGTCCGGCACGGTGGTCGCGACGACCAGTTTGGAAGCTATAAGCTGGACTTCGACGAGAGCGAATGGAAAGCCGACTTCACGTCACTGGCGGATTGGAGAGAGCAGAAGAAAATGCAGGGAGAGGTTGACAAACAGCAGCAGCACCAACGTAAGGTGGACGATAAAGTCCATAAGGAAGAAGAACTCTACACAGCCAAGCGGGATATCGTGATAGGCATGGCCGCTGATCTCGGTACTTTCACCTCAAATCAGATTTGTTCTAAAGGGAAGTACAAGCTAGCCCTTGACAGAATGGCGGGAGAGGGGTATCTTGAAGCTGTCAATCCACTAACAAAGCTGGGAACGCCCGGCAAAGTAACTCATTACAGACTAAAGGAAAAATTATGAACACAGTTGAAGACCACATCGGCTTGGCTACTTTCTTCGCCAGACTATACTCGAACGATCTTTATATTGAGGACACTGAGGAGTATGCAGAGGCGTTGATGGGCATCCACGATGCTTGCCAGACGTTCGATGAAGAACTGGGGGTGCCCTTCTCCTCATACGCATGGCGGGCGATGGGCAACAGAGTCCTCAACCTGAAACGCAGCCGTGAGAAGAAAAGCCACATCTGGCCGAAAGACTGTGTATGGGGCGGCATACTGGAAGAAGGTGTAGAGGACCTACACAGCGATGAAGATTTCCAGTGGAGTGAGGAGGCTATGAAGAAGTTGGTTAAGGTTATGGCCTCCCAGAGGGTCCTAACATCAAAACAAGAAAAACTGATTTCTTTGATGATGAAGGGGTTTACAGACAAGGAACTACGTGATACGATGGGCATCACGAAACAGGCTGTCTCTCGCATGAGAGGCGATGCCATTAAGAAACTTCAAGAACTTGTTTAAGGGCAAAGAAAATGATTTTGAACACATACACCCTGCCGGAGCATGTCCAAGAGTTGGTTAAGGACCTTTTGGGGGGTAAAACCCCAGAAACTTTACAGAACATGTACGACACTTCCGCGAGTATGGGGGTTGCTGCCCTAGACCTTAACCCGGGAGGTGCGAGGGATCTATCATTGCAGATTGCAGGGTTAGCTTGCATCGGGGCTAGCGTCTTGATATCCCTCAAGCAGCAGGGCATGGGGCCTAAACCGAACCGGCTATGACCGATGGGGTTATGACCAATTCAGCAGAGACCGAAGCGGCGACCCGCTGCCGCCGATTGTTGTTGACGAGTAGACGTAAAAAAACAGCACAGGGACCCGACCCCCTGTGCTGTTTTCCCTTTGGGCCACATGACGTGCCCCGCCGTTTCTACTGTGCGATCTTTGTATTTGGGTTCGTCAGGACTGACAGGATACCCTCATGCAATTCCATGATACGCTTCTGGTTGCTTTCAATAAGATCCCTGTTTGCTTCGTGAGAACACAAACGGCCTTCCATCTTAGCAACCGACACCGATAATTCGGTGATCTGGCGCTCCTTCTGATCATGCTCCTCTTTACAAGCGTCGAGCTTAGTGGTCAGAAGGACCAGCGTATCCTTGTTCACCTTCTCTACTCGGGAGTAGAGGTGACCAATGGCCCCTACGAGAGCTGACCCGCACGTCCCCACGACTATCAAAATGAATTGAGTATCCACGGTGTTACTTTCTACTGGTGTTAGACGTTCGGTTAGGTTAGTGGGGATGGCCCCGTTATGGTTTTTACTTCTATTCGAAATTGGTTGGTAGACAGAAGTGAGAAAAGGCCAGCCGCCTCCCGTATTTTTTGGCGACTGGCCACGCCGTGCCT
>Ga0335398_10007360_pt1 | contig 13488 bp, 17 predicted proteins | sample BON03_FD_205742 | JGI IMG/M metagenome (GOLD analysis project Ga0335398, IMG submission 205742) | Freshwater microbial communities from Lake Bonney liftoff mats and glacier meltwater in Antarctica - BON-03 (spades assembly) (version 2) | ecosystem: Environmental > Aquatic > Freshwater > Ice >... | reverse complement strand
ATATGCACTTTGTGAATAACGTTTTTGCCCCATAATTTATTTTAATAGTTTATTTTAATTAACAATCATCTTTTTTTGTTTTTTTATTTTGTGTGAATTATTAACAAAATAAAAAGTTATTAAAAGCAACCAATAATATAAATGGCACTTGGTACATACATTTCATTTCCTGTTTTTTTCACCAGTTTTGCTATAGGGGTTGTTTGTATCCTAATATTTGGACCCGAAACGAAAACAATACAGATGTATCCATCTCCGGATAATTATAAAAATTTGATTTATCAAGATAACGCCAAACAGTGTTTTCGTCTGCATCCAAAAAAGATAAACTGTCCAAGCGACATGAATACTATTCAAAAGGTCCCAATTCAATAAATATCGTTTTGCTCTGTGTAAATGAAAAAAATAAAAATACGGTTAAAACAAAAAAATGATTTAAAACTGTTCTAGTTTAATTTAGTAAGTTAGTAAAAGATGAAACTAAACGAGTACCAATTGAAAGCCTGGGTGAATAATTTGTCTCCCGAAGAATTAGTAAAGTGCGCCAAAGAGTGCCCCGATTTGTTGGAATACTTGGACCCAAAAAAACAAACGGAAGAAATTCAGTTGTTATCGGTTACACAACAGAGTTCTGCTATCCAATATATTGACAATCCGTCGGAATCCGTTCAATTAGCGGCGGTAAAACAAGAGGCAAGTGCCATCCAATATATTGAAAACCCATCGGAAGAAATTCAGTTGTTATCTGTAAGACATACTGGAATTGATATCCAATATATTAAAAATCCAACGGAAGAAATACAATTGGTTGCGGTTACACAAAATGGATATGCTATCCTATATATTAAAAATCCAACGGAAGAAATACAATTGGTTGCGGTTACACAAAATGGATATGCTATCCATTATATTAAAAACCCATCGGAAGCCGAGCAATTAGCGGCGGTAAAACAAATTGCAAGTGCCATCCATTTTATTAAAAACCCATCGGAAGCCGTGCAATTAGCGGCGGTAAAACAAGAGGCAAGTGCCATCCAATATATTAAAAACCCATCGGAAGCCGTGCAATTAGCGGCGGTAAAACAAGAGGCAAGTGCCATCCAATATAACCCATCGGAAGCCGTTCAATTAGCGGCGGTAAAACAAGAGGCAAGTGCCATCCAATATATTAAATACCCAACGGAAGCCGTGCAATTAGCGGCGGTAAAACAAGAGGCAAGTGCCATCCAATATATTAAAAACCCATCGGAAGCCGTGCAATTAGCGGCGGTAAAACAAGAGGCAAGTGCCATCCATTATATTAAAAACCCAACGGAAGCCGTTCGATTGGCAAGTGGACGTAAACCGAGTTTTTGTGGAAGAAAACTGTTTTATTGGGATAGAAAATAAATTATAAAAATGCATCTAAATAAAACACAATAAAGACAATAAATAAAGACAATAAAATAAAGACAATAAAATAAAGACAATAAAATAATGAAAAAAAACCAAATTACTATACCATCGATACCTCCATCACCAACATGATGAGTTTGGGCGAGGTTAAATTAAGCAACAATAACAAAATATTGTGTTTTATTTCTTATAAGAAATAATCCAAATTATGTGTCTTTACAATGTTCTGACATGCCAATGCAAAATATTAACAAACATTTTGTTTTCTTTTTATTTTTGAATTTTGTTAGTTTGCATCTTTTTAAAAAGGGTAAAAATAAAATAAAAAATGGGTTTATAAAATTGAAAGACTCAAACTCGGTCCAGTAAATTAAAAATTGAATGGGATTATTTTTGTTTTTTATTTTAAAATATTTTTTCGACCCTATTTTATTCATCCTCTTTTCTATTCAAACTAACAAAAATAAAAGCAGTATCACCCTCATTATTATTATCCTCACCCCCCATCATCCTTATCAATCTTTATTTTTTCCCCAAAACATTTGTTCCAATTCTTTTCCGTGTCGTTCCCGTAATTGTTTATTGGGACAATGATTATGCACCACATGCAATTGTTCTTTGGGATACATCCCAGATTTGTCCCCAGTTCCGTCATCCATGGACCTGCCTTTGCGACGGAAAAATTCATTTTTAGACTGCACAATATAATGGGCAATGTATGCGGGAGCATTTTTAAATTCCATATCCACCACGTTAAATGGCGATGTGGGATCCATACTATTTCCAGTCACAGCAAAACTACGATTGGTATGGATGGCGGGATAATAATGCGGATTGGTTGCATCCCGAACTGCGGTGGGTCGTACAAACGTTTTTACATGCGGATTTAGTTTATTGTCCGAACATATAAAATTATTCATTATTAAACCGGGCGGTTGTGTTTCGTAGTTGGAGGAACCAAACATGAGCCAATTTACTGCCAAGGTATCGGCAAAATAAAAGGAAGTTAATAATTGCTTTAATGGGTTTTCGTCTTTAAACACACCTGTGTTGATAGTAAGAAATTCATCCGCATCTAAATATAACAACCAATCTACACGTTCTTTAATACAGCAATCTAATGCTATATTCATCAGCGGGATTTTAATATTGGTGACGGAATTCAAAAAAACTTTTTTTGAATTATCATCATCAATACGAATCACATGAATTCGGCTACTTAATCGTGTTTTTGCATCTGGGTTTGTGACCCAGTAATCGTCCAACAAAGTTTGAATCGGAACAATCGACATGTGGTCGTAAATAAATGTATGGGTAAATCCCAAATGTAAATGATGAAATATCCATTCCAATATACTCGGTTCGTCCCTTGCATTGGTAAATAAAAATATTTTCTCCGGACATTTTTTCGTTCGCTTCACAGGTGTTTGTGGCAATGAATTGCTATTATTCCGTGATTTTTGCATTTTAAACATCATTTATAATTTTTATTATTTAAACCAAAAAGCATTTAACTCATTTTTGTTTTAGGCAAAATACAAACTAAAACTACAAATAAATTATAATAAAAATAACCAGACACAATATATAATGTTGTTTGAGAACCAGCGTCATATTCATGAAAAATTGGATTTCTTTTGTACGACCAACAACGTGCCGAATATTTTATTTTGCGGACCCACGGGTTCAGGAAAAAGTACTATAATTCACAATTTTATCCATCAAATATACAATCAAGATGCGGTTAAAATTAAAAATTATACCAAATATATTGATTGTACGCATTCCAAAGGAATTAAATTTATTCGCGAAGATTTAAAATTTTTCGCCCAATCTAATTTTATCGATGAAAATACATTTAAAATAATTATCCTACAAAATGCCGACAAATTAACTATTGACGCCCAATCCGCACTGCGTCGATATATTGAAATATTTATTAAAACCACCAGGTTTTTCATTGACGTTGTGGAAGAGTTTGGGTTAATTAAACCCATTTTATCCCGTTTTTGCACCTTATATATACCGCTTCCAGTTTCTGATAAAACAAAAAAAATCGTTAATTTATACAAACTCAACATGACCCGTAACCCAAATTCAACTATTTTGACAAAAATAAACGCAACCAACCGCGACAATATACGTAAAAAAATCCAATTATTGTTGAAAAAACATCACTCATTAACAAATACCAATGTGTTGTGTATGGCGGACGCTTTGTACAAAGCAGGAGTCAGTAGTTTGGACGTTGTCATTTTAATTAAAAACGGGACATTAATGCATAATAATTTGGCATTGCAATATGACATCTTGTATGCGTTTAATAATTTGCAAAAAGAAATACGATGTGAAAAATTGCTAATGGCAACTCTTCTACAATCCATTGTTACACACACTAATATTATTCAATCTTTCGATTTGGACGGTCAAAAGGAAGATAAATAGGACATCAATTTACAAATTAACATATATCCAAAGCCAAATATCACACTGCAAAAACTAATCCCAAATAAGTTAAGTTGAGTTCCAGACTCGATGTGCATGGCGGGCAAATATTTATACAATAGGAGCCGCACAACTGGAAGTTGAAATATAAAAAATAAAATCCCCAATAAAATGGGCGTTTGTAGTTCGTCATAAATATAATTAAACGAATCCGTTTTGCGATTATTTGCCGTGTTTTTTTCCGTAATTCCGTCATAATCATTTTCGTCTTCTTCTTCCTCAAACCGCACACGTTGATTGTTGTTGGGGGGAATATAATTTGGATTTACTTGTGCATCTTGCTGGATGTTCTGCGGAATATCGCGCACTGGAATGGAGGTTGCTCCTGAAGAATTCGCTTCTTGCAGACCACGAACCAATTCTTGTACCGTGTCTGAATCTAAAGATACTCCATTATCTTTTGGTGGAAATTCTACGCTAGGATTATACTGCGCATTTGGATCGGCGGATTGGACGAATTGACTGGATTCCGACATTGTATCCATTGGAGGGACAGGTAAATTGTTGATGCTAGTAGACATTTCTTTTTGCTAGATTATAGTATGAATTATTCCAATCAAAAAAACGCATGGAATTTCAATATTTTTAACAACTCTTTCCACATGATTTTTCCAATAATTGCGTTTGATTCCCTATTTATACGGTTTAAAACTTCCTTCCCAACAATTATAATATAATTGTATATAAATGACAAAAAAAAGAAAAACTAAAAAGCATGTAAAGAATAAAAAAAGAACATTGCGAAAAAAAAAGCAAAAAAAAAGAGCTGGCGCAAAAACATCGGCGTCTCAAAAAATAGGACAGTTTATGCAACAAACTAAACCGCAAAGACAGTCCATTTTTTTAAAAAACATTTGTTCTGATTCTGGAGTTTGTATTGCGTTTGGTATTGAAAACAACAAAATCAAACAATTCTTTAATAAGTTCACTGCGTTTGATTATGTGGTCCCGCCGATTACCTCTATTGGTTCGGTAAGTGCAAACGGTTTTATAAAAGAAATCAATTATCAACACCGAGGTTATACCGCCAGCACTATTCTTAAATCTTCTCAAAAACCTAGTGCGGATAATTTATATTATGAATATGCGGTGGGAATCCAAGTGAATCAGTGGATCCCCTTTTTTCCATGTTTTGTGGAAACCTATGGATTGTATGGATATGAAGATCCTTTTGTGTACGAATGGGTGCGAGATAATCCTACTATTGTCGATATATCTTCGTTTAAACAAACATTGCAATTAATCAAATCAGCCGACAACCCAAACCAACAATTTGATGAACAATATAAAATTGTATGTACTATATCTCAATACTTAGCCGTATTAATCCAACATATTCGAGGAGCCATCACGTTTGCACATCACTTGAAAAATAATATTGTTAGCGACGTTTCTAAATTAGCTATTTTAGCACAAATATATATTCCCTTGGCACATTTAACCAACCAATTCGTTCATAACGATTTGCATACAAGCAATGTGATGTTGTACCAACCTTCTCCCGGAAAATACATTACATTTTATTATCATTTGACAAACGGAAAAATAATTCAATTTAATTCATATTATATTGCTAAAATAATTGATTATGGGCGTTCATATATACCCGCAAGCAAATATCTGTACGAAAGTTTATGTCAAACAAACGAATGTAATCCAAAATGCGGTTTTAATTCTGGTTTTGGTTGGATGCAAAAAGATTTGACTTCCCAATATTTGTTTACTAGCACACTAGTTCGAAACCCCAGTTCAGATTTAAGACTGATGGCGTCTAGTTCGCTTTATCCCAATCAAGTAATATATAATGAAAGATATGGCACCGCTCCTTTGGAAACATCCGGAAATATTCAAGGACCTCTGGCAAAAATTCATAATGTTGTGGATGCGGCCATGTGGTTGCAAATTCAACTTGATAAAAAAATCATTCAAACGTATTTAAGCAATAAAGATTACCCACCAAATAACAAATTCGGCGACTTGCATATTTATATGGATATGTCCAAGCCAATGGAATTTATTCCATTATTATATGGACCCGAACGCGATCTTAATGTTTAAAATGTCTGGTATAAAATAATAAAACTATATATAAATACTGTATTATGGATAAATATAAATTTGATTTTAATCCAAAAAATTGCAATCCAATATATTTTAAGGAATTATTTTTATTGTTAAACGCAATTTCTCCTGAAAAAGAAAAGTTTTAAAAAAGTAATAAAACACAAATTTCAAAGTTAAATATTAAATGTGAAAACGAATTTAACTCGTGTGAACCCGATGAATTTTTTTAATAATAAAAAACAAAGTCGTTCAAGTGGTATCCAGTATCGCAGTTTTATCTTTTTTTTGAACAACCGTTCATATTTGTATTATGGTGGTCAATGTGAGAAAGGATGGAAAAAACATTTTTCCGCGAATCATTAATCATTTATATTTTAACAAATCAACCGTTTTTTGTTCCGTGCTTTTGCCACATTCCATAGTTTTAAATAATTCTTGACCGTAAATTTCTTGCAAAAGCAGCCATTCAAATAATCCCCCCCCATAAATTTGTATTTTAACTTGACTTAAAATACCAAGCATTTTTAATTGCTCTACCTTTTTAGACACGGTTAAATCCCGACAATTTTTTCCATATAAAATGATAATACGAATGAGCGAACGTCTCTCCATCAACTCATTCAACAGTTTCTCTTCTTCTTCCGGACTTTTTGTGAATTGAATTAAACACTGTTGGTCTGTAGACAAAAGTGTGCTAATTATTATTGTATGGTTATTATTGTGGTCCGACAAGATTTGTATTGTATCCCGTACAAGTTCAAAACCAATGGGTTCAGATTCTTTGTTTCCCATTTATTATTAATATTTGTTAGTGTTATTATAATTTATATTCATTTATATTATTTTGTTTTGTTTATTGGGTTTTTTTTAATATTAGGAATAACGTTATAAATATTATGTTTTATGTGCAAAATAATATAAACCATTAAATAAACAATGAATTCCATTCAATATGAACGAAGTTTAGACGGAACTACTGCAACAAATGTCGGAACTACTGCAGCAGCAACTGCCAATTATTTATCAGACGCAAGCACAACAAGTAGCGGACTAGTAGACAAATTATTCAACCATTCTTGGAACACGTGGCTTGTTGTTATTTTAATTTTCGCAATTTTAGGCATTAATGTGTTTTATATCTTAGGAAAAGGCACACAACAAGTTGCCGCCCTATTCCAACCCATAATAAACGTGTTTTATAAAATGCTTAAATTGTTCGGTTTTACTACTTTAGAAACCATCAAACAAACCGCGAATGTAAGTGCCACAGGAACGAATGTATTAGCAAACACGGTCGCAGAAACCACTATAAATGCATCCAATAAAATAGAACAAATAGGTGCCACACCCATAGGAACAACCACGTCTGCGTCTATAAAAACAGCACAAGGACAAACCCAGCAAAACGGAAGTCAAATTGACTACGGACAAGAAAACAATGAAATGATGGATGTTCGTCATAATACGTTACAAATAGCACTAAACGATGCCGAGACGCATATGGAACAAAATAATCAAAATAAAAATGACGGAATTAATCCCGATGATTCTTATAGTTCTATTCAATCTGGTAACAAAGCGGGGTGGTGCTATATAGGAGAGGAACGAGGAATTCGTAGTTGTATGAATGTGGGCATAAACGACCAATGCATGTCAGGAGATGTTTTTCCTACCAGCGACGTGTGCGTGAACCCTAGATTGCGTGTATAACTGTTTTATAATTGATTTTTTAAAAAAAATCCCAAGGTTAAACAATATAAACATAATTTATTATACAATATAAACAATGGAACATGTGTCTATTGAAAGTATTAAAAAAAAATTTAAAAATATGACTAATGGAACAAAGCTTATAACTGAACTAATAAAACATCAACCTATTGGTCTTCATTTTAGAGATGAAGAAATTGAACTATTACTGAAACAACACCCAAACCAGGGAAAAATTACAGAAATTGAATACCTTGTCGTTCAAATAAGACGTCCATATAATCAACCTGCATTATTTGTGAAAAATACAACAGATATTTTGGAACAAGACATATCCTATAAATATTGTTTGAAAGCATTATATAGCAAATAATATTGAAAATAACAATAAAGACGTAATTTTTTATAATTAATTTGTTTTTTAATTATAAACTATTGAGATTCTATATTTTATAAACATGGTATAAAAGAATTACCAACTAACATATAAAAATGGAAATACTGGAATTTCATCATTACGTACAACGAGTAAAGGAAGAAAATCTACATCCTAAAATGACAACTCCATTAAAGGTGTATAATTCAACTCCTTTGGCAGAAATAAACCATCTTATTTTTTACGGACCTCCTGGGATAGGAAAATATAGCCAAGCACTGAATTTTGTCAGTGCTTTTAGTGCAAAAGAATTAAAATGTACGAAAAAAATAACCATTGATTATGAATCGACCGACAAATCGACCGACAAATCGAATACATTACAAACAAAAACAAGCGATATACATTATGAAGTTGATATGGGTTTACTTGGATGTTTATCCGAATCTATTTGGCACGCTTATTTTACTCGATTTGTAGAAATTATTTTAACTAAACCCCATAAAACAGGAATTATAATTTGTCGCAATTTTCACGCGATTCATAGCAAATTGTTGGACGTCTTTTACAGTTATATGCATCATAAATACCAATACAAAATATATATAAAGTTTATACTAATCACAGACGCCATTAGTTTTATACCTGAATCTATTTTAAATATTTGCGATATTATTTCTTTTGCAAAACCAACCAAGTCCGCATACACTCGCATAATACAAAATAATCTAAAACCCTACAATTCTTCATCTTCTGGTCGTTACATTCAACAGCACATTGGTGAAATAGATTCCATCAGCAATATACGATTATGTGAAATGAATTGCACTCCAATAAAAAACAAACAAGAAAATGAATCGTATCATGCAAATTGTGTTGCAATGCAAATTCCACATAATTCAATTTGTCAACCTCTATGCAACTATTTATCTTTTCCCGAAACCATTCAAATATCTCTAGTACGAAATGCATTGTACGATATTCTTATATATAATTTAAACATGTACGATTGTGTTTGGCTTCTATTGAATCACGCCACCTTTCTCATAAAGGAAAAAGAAAAAGAAAAAGAAAAAGAAAAAGAAAAAGAAAAAGAAAAAGAAAAAATATCCAATTTGCTGGTTAAAAGTGCACAATTTTTTCAGTTATATAATAATAACTACCGCCCGATATATCATATGGAATTGCTGTTTTTTAATATATTAGATATCGTTACACAAAAATAATGCTGGTTTTGTTAGTTTTACAAAACCAAAACCCCAACAAACACAATTACTGTATAATGTCTATTTTCATTGGCTTGCTCATATTGACATATACATTCAAATCTGCTATTTTTTTAGACGGGTTCCACTTTGTGTAATATTCAATCCTATCTGTATCTTTCATAAAGCCTTGCAAATAATCGGACGCATCGGCGACGTTGTTGATTTGATCCGGAAGTCCCCGTTCTGGGTTCGGCTCGGTTCCATACATTTTATCGTCCTCGTCGTCAATCCCAACCCCAAACTGAATGGCATCAAAATCCGGGTATAGGTCGTTGAATAATCGCAAATCCGCACTTGGGTTGTGTAGCATGGAACTAATAAAAAACTCGGTAGGACCCGTTTCTTCCTCAGTGGTCATCCAGTTGAACCCGTATCCCCATCCACACCGTGGTTCGCAGTCATCGGTTTTGCATATTTTTTCGTGGATTTTGGGACTTGCTTTAATGTAAGATCGACCATAGTCAATGATTTTTGCTACATATTTGGATTTAAACGAAACCACGGATCCACTGGGAAAATGGTAATGATACTCGATATATTTTCCCGGAAACGGTTCATACAGCATTACATTGTTGGTATGCAAATCGTAGTGGATAAACTCATCGGTGAGTTGCCCCAAAGCAAAATATACCTGGCACAAAATAGCGTGAATATCGTTGGCGTTTAATTTGTTTTCCATACTTTCCATATCTTTGGCATTTTTTATATATTCAATGAGGATGGCGTAATACTTGGAATTGTTGCACATATCGGCGTAGTCGTAGTTTGGTTGGGGCAAGTTTGCAGACGCAATGGGTGCAAGGGCTTCTTTTAGCATAGTTGCGTCGCGTATAAGTTTGGTTTGTTTAATATACTCATAATCCTCGGGGGTTTTGTATTTATATAGCCCGTATGTTTCAATAAAACAGGGAAAATATTTCGTCCATTTATTGACTTCCATTCCCACCATGTATTCATACACCAAATTGTCCGCCATTTCTTCCGAGGATGACTTGAATATTGCGTGGGTAGAATAAGGGGGGCGTCGGTAATTGATTTCCTTGACAAACCCGTTTTGGCTTGGCGCACCCATGGCACGAATTGGCGGAACAATGTAGTTAAACGCGGAATAGTTGTCAAAATAGGTTTTAATGCGTTGCGTTTCAAAGCCAAATGTCTCTACCATTTTATGGGTGATTGATCGAGTTTTATAAAAATGTTTCGGCAGTTTATATGTTTTTTTGCTTTTTTTAATCGTTTTGCGTCTACTTCTGCTTCTACTTCTACTTCTACTTCTACTTTTGCTTCTGCTTCTACTTCTACTTCTTTTAATCGTTTTGTTTTTAGCCGAGTTGTTACTCTTGCTTTTGGTTTTAACCAACTTAGACAACATATAATATATAATAATATTATAATTAATTTTTTGTTAGTTGGATTTGATAAAAAGGTAAAAGTACCAACTTATTATTTCAATCTTTTTTATTTTTAACTAACAAAATTATTATAATATTATTATATTACAATAATGAATTCGGCTCTTAAATCCAAACCCAATCCAGGAACTACTGTAAAAACTAAACGCAAACGCTGTGATAACGGGACGCATTACAACAAAAAAAGCAAAAGATGTGAGCCTTTTAAAAAATCCAAAAAAAGAAGAAGAATTACGTTTCGGTCGTTCAGTCTCCCATCCTCGCGAAAAACCACGAGCAAAAAAAGAAAAATGCGCGCTACAGACAGAAACAAGTATATTAAATTAATTGACGAGTATAAACAAATGCGCAAAAATTTCGTAAGTGGAACCGAATCGCGCCCCGGTTACATTTACGATTTCTTGCAAAAGATTGCCCGCAAAAACTATTCCAAAGACCCCGAGTTTGCGACTTTTCAAGAGCACTTTTACAAAACATTTATGAGTCAAGACGAATTCATTTCGGCTGAATACGACGAGAAAAAACACAACAGCCTGGTTCGTCTAAGAAAAAACGCAGACAAAAAACAACAATAACCTTATTAGTCAAACTAACAAAATAATAATAAAAAAAGTAGAATAATTTGTCTAATCTTTATTTTTTTTACGCTCTTCCATTTGTTTTTTTATTTCCATTGGATATTCTCGATTGTTGTATGCCATGCATGCCATGTCGTCCATGGATTTCTTTCTGAATACTTTTTCCTCGTTTTCTGGTATATCATCTTCCACAAACCAACGAAATGTATGCACCAATCGCGGAATCAACGTTTCATCTCCACACATTCTATCGTATACATCTGCTAAATTTTCCTTGGTATCGTAATACATTTTATTCAACGTAACTTCTTTATTTGCTATATTCCAAGTCCCGTCTTTGTAAATCATTATGTTGTTGTCACGTAAATTGCTAATGTATAAGTTGTGGTTGTCTTTATTTTTGGAAGAAAAATGCTTTTTTCCAAATAATTTTTCTACAGACCCCTTTACCTTTTCAAAACAAGATATAAAAAACGCATCATTAATGTGGGATAACGTTTCTTCTCCACACACATTGATTGTTATTTTATTGCTGATGTTTGTGTTGTTTGTTGTATTGTTGGTTGTGTGGTGAGTTGTATTGGATTTGTTTTTTAATTGCTCTTTTAATGATTTAATCTCCGACTGTAAATTTGCCTCAATGTTAGTTTGTAACTGATTTTTTAAATGTTTTATTTCCCCTTGTAATTTTAATTGTTCGTTTTCTGTCTTTAATTTTAATAGTTCTTGTTCTGTTTTTAACCGTTCAAATAAAGCTTGCAACTCTATTTCCTCTAGTTGTGGTTTTTTTAATTTACATGGATTTTTTCGGTTTAAATGACTATTCAAATGATATTTACTTTGAAATCTTGTATCGCACCGATTGCAGGAAAACTTCCAATTTATATTTGTTTCGTTAGAAACACATGATTTTATTCGATTTAAATGACTATTATAATGTGACTTTTTTAAAAACGATTTTCCACATTTTTCACAAGTTTTTGAATCCATTTTTTTCTTTTTTCTTTTTCCTTTACAAATATTTTTTATTACAAATTAGACCGAATTAGACCGAATTAGACCGAATTAGACCGAATTAGACCGAATTCGGTCCAACGAAAATACCCAATATTATTTTTACAATCCGCAACCGCATTCACGTCTTACGATTCGTTACCTCATATATTTAACCAACCGTAATAATTGTTTTTACAAATTGGGTTTTATTATTATTTTCATTTTAGGTGTGGTGTTTTTCATCTTTTTTTCGGTTTTGTAAAAAATAAAAACCAAAAGAATTTCCTTTTTTATTTTTACCCCTTTTTATATTGCTACTTTTTGCTTTTTAATTATTGTTAATAACAAAAAAGACTTGGGAAACTGGGGATTTGTCTAAAAGCATCCACCATTTTTTCAAAAAATGAATTTAAAATGTTTTTTTATAATTTAGCAAGTTAGTAAAAGATGAATATACAAGAGTACCAAGCCAAGGTCAAATTGAAAGTTTGGGTGAACAATTTGTCTCCCGAAGAATTAGTAAAGTGCGCCAAACAGTGCATCGGTTTGTTGGAATACTTGGACCCAGAAAAACAAACCGAAGAAATCCAGTTGAACGCGGTTACACTAAATGGAGAAGCTATCCGATATATTGAAAACCCATCGGAATCCGTTCAGTTGGCAGCGGTAAAACAAAATAAAGATGCTACCCAATATATTAAAAATCCGTTGGAAGCCGTTCAGTTGTTAGCGGTAAAACAAAAAAAATGGATATGCTATCCAACATATTGAAAATCCATCGGAAGAAATGCAGTTGTTAGCGGTTACACAAAATGGAAATGCTATCCGATATATTGAAAATCCATCGGAAGCCATGCAGTTGGTGGCGGTAAAACAAGATAGATGTGCTATCCAATATATTAAAACCCAAGATAGATGTGCTATCCGATATATAAAAAATCCATCGGAAGCCGTTCAGTTGGTCGCGGTAAAACAAAATGGATTAAATATCCAATATATTGAAAATCCAACCGAAGACGTTCAGTTGGTGGCGGCAAAACAATGGTGGAAATGTTGGTAATTTTCCTTTGAAAAAAATGTTTTATTGAAATAAAAAATCCAATAAAACCCAATATTATTTCGTTTTATGCCACACATACATGTATTCGTTGTAATCCTTTTTTGTATATGAATTTTTGGGTCTG
>Ga0335398_10007353_pt1 | contig 13503 bp, 17 predicted proteins | sample BON03_FD_205742 | JGI IMG/M metagenome (GOLD analysis project Ga0335398, IMG submission 205742) | Freshwater microbial communities from Lake Bonney liftoff mats and glacier meltwater in Antarctica - BON-03 (spades assembly) (version 2) | ecosystem: Environmental > Aquatic > Freshwater > Ice >... | reverse complement strand
TTGATTGAGGGTCTATGCGCTCAAATCTATTTTAGATTTGAGATATCGGTGGTTTGCTCACATCTTCTTCTTTTCTTTTTTGTGAAAGAAAAAACATGTTAAAAGAAAACAAAAAGGCAGTTAGTCTACCTGTAGCCCAGCATATATATATACATGTGTACTTCGTACACCGCACGTTATATATAGTGAATCAGCAAATGCCTAAAGTTAGATACCTCGCCCCGTTCACGGCGTCACTTCTTACCGAGCGCACTGGGGACAGGCAGTCCTACAATGATGATGTTGAGATGTCAACCCCAAAAATGATCGGCCTTGTTACACCTGCACGCTGAAGGAGAAGGAATCATTCAGAGCTGGGAACACTCAGCGTAAGATCCAAAAATTGGAGGGTGAGATGAGCGCCCTGCTCGAGAACATCCAGGGGAACAAATCGTTCCCCACTTGCAGATTTCGGCCCAATGAGGCATGCATGTTGGGCACCAAATGCTGTCTGTCTTCAGTACTACCATGACCCCAAGAAGGCGCGCCCTGTGCGACACCGTGAAGAAAGCGATACGGGTGACAGGAACGCGCCAGGTATGGGCACCTTTTTGACTAAATAACGCTCCTCCCCCCCCTCTCGTGCATACACCGCTGTGTAGACACGTGAGAATTGATAAAGGAAGGAGTTCTGTAAACCAATCATGTCCATCACACGATACAGGAGGACCCCGTGGAGGGAGGGGGCAGTAATGGATGGTGGCAGTAATGGACAGGCGTCTGTGCGCGGAGGAGGTCGGGGTGGTGCAGGATATGGAGGAGCGGGATCTGGCAGCGGCATGGGCAGCACCAGCTACGGGAAACGCCATGGATAAGGATCGTCCGCCTGGGTTTCCCCCACCACACATACCACACACACTCTCACTATACTTCATAAATGAAACTGATGGAAACAATGCAAAGACAAACACACCTCAAACTGACACTACTACAAATACAGATGGGATCTGGACGACTATAAGAAAGAAGAGGACTACGCGACAAGCTGATGGCCGCGACAACAAGTCATCTGACACGGGCAAGCTCACACTAGTAGCTAACAAATATGCCTGCTTGATTAAAGAAGATCAGACAGAAAGTAATAGGGAAAACATCAATGTCTGTAAGGCCTTACTCAGGATTCTACACCCACAATATGTGCGGAAGATGATTTCTGTCAAGCATGCCAGACACCCTACTAGTAAACTAGAAAAAGAGAAAATCGAGTTCAAACTGCCAAGAATACAGAAAAGGCGGAAGATAAACCCTGTTAAGAACACCGAGTACCCCACTAGTGCACTGGATAAAATGAAAATCGGGGATAAACAAACAAGACTAGAAAAAAGAAATGAGTCTTGGTTGCAAAAGAAAGAAGGCGAGATGAATTTTGTTTACAATAATAAAGTCCCAATCCCACACCCGTCTCAATTGACCGCAGGGTTTTCCAGAGTCTCACATAAACAAACCCACCCTATCACAACTCTCAGTGACTTTCATCATGGTAGTACACAACATAGTAAAAAAAAACAAAGGGAAAAACGCAAGCGCGAACATGACGCAAAAGACGGGAAACATCAAAAAAAAGAAAATCTGAGGGGAAAGAACAACCAGACGCAGACAGAAGACACGGGAAAAGTCCTAAAGAAATAGAAAATACATAAAGAAAATAGCGCTCCTACTGTACGCATAGGACATATCAACCCTCGTGGCATGCTATCAACAGGCAAAGTCTTATCTCTGCAAAAACTTGCTGCGGCTCAACACCTGGACGTACTAGCACTCACAGAAACGCAATTCAAAGAACATAACCTCGACTTGGGAAACGAGGTAAGCGGCAAGTGGCGTCTCATTATAATTCCTTCGCCGCTCCGCCAACACTCCCAACAAGGGAAAGGCGTCATAGCCCTGATGGTTAAGGAACACATCTCAGCTACACCGAGGGCAAATCATCGCAAATCCACTCGTGGATATTGAGCTCTGATATATTGAATGAAAATATATATGTCACTGTGACATACATCAGTCCTTTAACCACCAGTGACACACTCCAGAAAATACATAATTATATACATAATTCACACAGGATGACAGGCGCTAACATCCTTCTTGGAGACTTCAATAGTTATCTTGAGAATATGAAATATGAACCCCATCTCAACGCGCTAGAGCAAGGAATATGGGGACCCATCCGTGGTCACCCCTCACTCTTACATACCCTAGCGCGCCTATGTAGCAACCAAAACGCTAACACGAGGGAAAAATGGCTCAAAAATCTCCTTACGTCGAGTGAACTAGTCGTCCTCAATGGAAGAGAACAGAACATAGCCTCCTACAAAAACCTCCCCTAAACACACATCCAGAAAATGAATGGAAATGCAACCGCACCGACATCGGAGACTATCATCGACTACGCGTTACCTAATAAAGGATGTAAAAAGTACATACATTTATGCCGAGTCATAGCGGACTCTTACAAAAAAGTCAGCGGAAATGGAGGAAGAGGCACGGGAGACCATGAACTCATCTTAGTGGAAATAAAGATACCCAAAAGTGGTGGAGTAGATAAAAATACCCAGCGACAACCGGGACAGATTCCTAAAACAAAGGAAACTAAACGATTGCAATACCGTGACCCCTAAAACAAAGGAAACTAAACGATTGCAATACCATGACCAAAAACTCACTGATCCAATAATAAGGGAACAGTACATGGAGAAACTTAAACAAACCAGCTAAGTAGCCCTAGAATTTATAACTGAACTCTCAAATACGACACCAAAAAATCCAAGTCAAAGTCAAAATTAAGCTGACTGGGCGTTCGAAGCTACAATTGCTGCCATAGACACCGCAGCTCAAACCACAATTGGCTCTTCCATGAAAAGCGTGGATGCGCAGACTCGCAGAAGGAAACATGTGCAACACCGCGAACCTTCACCAGAGATTCACAAATTACACGCTGATAAAATAATACTACAGAGACACCTAACGTATATTCGCGCTGAACCCGCCAACCTAACTCAAGAACAAAGGGCACGCGACAAACTACTTTAGTTGTACGCAAACTCGGTGGAAATCCGGACCACCACCAAAAAAGTCCAGATTAAAGAAATGCTAGCCTCGTTACTCAACTCTCCAGACGAAGGCATCTCCCAGGATCCAAAGACTTTCGGACCTGCCAATCCAAACACATGGAAATTGATTAAACAAGTCAATGGGATCCAAGAACCCCACCCCCCCTTACCTGACAGTATTTATACAAACACGACTCGTCGTCTTTTTGCGCTGATTTGTTTCCAAGCTCCTGTCACACGATCCCAGTGTTTGCGCACCTCCTCTTCTGCTGATCCTCGTCTAATTGCCTTCCGCACCCCGCTGTTCCACGTCGACTTTCAATTTTCTTGGCTCACCGTACCTCCTTTCCGTCGAGGCGCTTGCCACGTGAAGACTGCTCGATTTGTCCTGTCGTGCCATTCCGTGGGAACATCTTTGCCTGAAATAGCCTTGTCTGCTTAGATGTCGGCTTCTTCATTTGCAGGTTCTCCTCGATGCGCTTTCACCTTGACCAGCAACGTCGCTGCTCCTGCTGTTGTTCTTTCTCGGAGCTCTTCCATTGCTTCCAGTAAAATGTCTGCGTCTGGCGCTCCTACTAACGTCGCTTTTCTGCCTTCACCTACCCATCTTTTTACAGCTTTCAGCAGCGCCTGGTTGTCGCACAAATACAGCATGGGTTTTGTCACAGAGGTGCCGCGTAATGCCAAGACAAAGGCCGCTAGTTCTGGACGGTTCGAGCTGGATCCTTCCTCTTCGCATCCCACCTTCCTCTGCTGCCTTTTCCTTTGTTTCCGCAGGTTCACATACCCTGCTCCCATTTTCCCCCCTTTTTGGTTAGAACCATCACCCGCTGTGACTGTGCCTTGGAAGCCGTAACCTCCTAATCTGCCGATCTCTGTGCCCATCCAGTATTCCCGCTCGATACCAATCAGTCGTACTTGACATTTGTCCTTTCCGCCCGACGCCCTTGCTGCTGTCAACAAAGCCTGACTTTGTTTTGTCGTGGCAGTGAGATCTTTGTGAACCCAGCATGAAGCGTGATCCTCACTCATTGCTATTTTGATGTTGCCTTGCTTCCACCATGACCTGTATCGTACGCTCTGCCCGCGATGTGCCTTCTTTTTGCTCCCGTTCTTTTTGTACTTCTCCTCTATCGATGTCGTTTCATCATATTTCTTTCCCGCTGAGCTCAAATGAGCGGATTTCCTCCGCCCCTTTTTTTGACCTGCACAACACGACCCAGTCGTGCATCGTGCTTGCCTCTTCCAACCAACTTTCCTTTTCTTGTCCTGATAGGCTCTCCTATATTACTACCGTTGGTCCTCTTTTTCCCCCTCAGAAGAGAAGATCTCCTCGTCCTGCCGACTGAAAGAAATAAAGGGCAGACATCGCTGCCTCTCCTTCAATTCTCGTGGCACTATTGATCTGCTACAGTGCTCGTAATACTGCCCACGTTGGTGATCTATATCCAGCTTCCTCCAACTCTTCTGTTCGTTTAGTCTCCTTCCGAATAGTTGCAATCAGTGCTGGCTCGTGGCCTTCCCAACACTCCTGCTTTTTCAGAAAGTTCCATCCCCCGCTAGTGATTGTCCATCCTCGTCCTGGGTCCAGGCATGCGGACAGACCTTCCGTCGTGATAATTCTCGTTTCGTCCACTTGTTGTTTCCATACCTGTGACGAGTCTAAGATTCTGACGAAACCGCCTGCTGGAATCTTTTGGTCCAGGAACCACTTCTTTGCTACCTCTAGTGGCGTGTCTTGCTCACGAAAAAGGCCAGGGTCATATGCAGCCGTTGGCATCGAGGGCGCTTCCCACCGCATGCTTCTGCACATGAACTCTGAACCTTTCTCGTCAATTAGGTTGCTGACAGTGAATGGATGATGTGTTGAGCTCTGCCTCGAGGGCTCGACCTCTTTACTCCATTCACTGTGTAGCAGCGTTAGTGTCTGTTCAAGTTCGTTGTTGCAGCATTTCCACTTTTCATTCGAAATAAAGTCAGTGATCGCAGGCGCCAAGTGATACACAACTAAATGTTCACGTACCCTTTGGCTGTTGTCTGAATCCTCTGCTCTCTCCTCGTGCTCTCCCCCACCTGTCGGTCTCAAGGGAAAGCCCATTTGCTTCGATGTGAGCCACAACCATGTTGACTCGTCCGCCAACTCCGCATTGAAGGCGATTGCCTGTCTAACTCTCTCCATCGTTATAATGGTGTCGCCGTCTTGCTTGTCGTCGAATCTGCCAGCATACCTCGGATCTGCATTGGTGAAAATCATGCCGATCAGTGGCTGCTGTAATTTTTGTTTCGTTGCTCGGATCTCTCCTTTGCACGCTAAGCACCTGCCACCTCGACCCAGCTGTGTCTTGTTAAAGTCCTTGCCAAACTCCTTGACGACCCCGCACTGTGCACATTGTTTGCACTTCGCTCGGCGTGTCGGCTTTTGCCACCATCCTGCACTGTCGAACTCTGCCCACTCCACCAAGAACCCGGCAAGAGTAGGACAGGTCTATCTTTGTCGAATCTATTGGCGAGCTGCCAGTCTGAAAGACCCTGCCAGGCTTGCATTCTGTTGGCCTTTTCGGTCGCTTCATGCCCATTTACCTGAGCCTTAAACTCTACCATGTTGGCCACCCCCTCTCCAATCTGTGCCTCTGCTATCTGCTGCACGTCTCTTACCTTTCTGACGAAGCTTGTGCCCATGGTGTGCGTGTTGACTGCTACCTGTTCACAGAGTCGTCTTCTGGTCGCTGCTCCTTTTTTGACTGAGCGACTCCTGTCAAGCTCTGCAGTATTATATTCTGCATGCTCATCAATTGCCTTCTTCACCAATTCTTGGGCTCGAACCAGGAAAGAGTCCGCGTCCCATATCGAATGCATGTCGTCAACGAGCTGAAACAGTAGGTGGTCGACGTGCGTCTTTGCCTGTCGACTATCTCGCTTACTACGTGCAGGCTTAACGATATTTGTAAAGAGGTGTTGCACTATTTCCCGTACCTCTTTTACGTCGTCTGCACCTGCTCCCCGTAGCTTCATGATCTTTAGCAAGTGAGCGAGAGAATCCCATACGTTACCTCCAGCCAAGCTTCTACAGCAAAACTCCACTGGGCTTGCGTCTAATTTCCGCTTGCGTTCGGCTGCTGATGTCATATCATCAGACCCCTTGTCGTCTGAGTCTGACGTCTCCTTGCCTCTCTCAGCTTGGATCTTCGCGAGAGTTTCTTTCAGTTCAATCCACTCTGCCAATACCGTTGGGGAGCGCTCGAATTTCTTGACACTCGCTTTGCACCTTCTCTCTGTTGATGGTAGCTTGAGGCATTTTCAATCAACTAGATTTAGGTATTCCTGCATAAGACATTGGGTGGTGCGGTGGAGTCCTTGCACATTGGGTACAAACACTCTGACTCTTTGCTCACGATTCGACGTTGCAAAAACCTGAGCTGTGGTGGCAGATCCTGATTTGCTTGTGAACTAAAGCCTACGGTGGGCTCCCGGGTAGATCTACGACACTTTCGAACCCTGCCTTTATTAAGAACGGTATGCCTTTCTTCATAGCCTCTTCACCTGCCAACAACAGATTCCAGATTTGTGCATCAAGGCCCCACGCAGTTGGCTCAGTGTCTACATGCGATCCCCCAATCTTCTCAAATCGTGTTTTGCACTTCCGGATGGACCGTGTTGCCGTTGCCCCGCTCATCTTTTCAGGGACGAGCACTGAAGCGAGTTTTTTGTCCATTTTTCTGCCCATGTGACTGACACGTTTTGACTGTGAAACGACTTAGCCAATCTTGACCAAAAGTCCTTATTTGCTACGTTTCAGTTCCACAGCTCCATTTCGTCAATCAAGTCAGTAAATGAGTTGCAGTGCCACTCTGTCAATGTGCGTGCTAATTGCGCTGGCATATTTTTGTTGAAAATATCTTCCTGCCGCATGCATTGGTCAACGTCCTGCAGCAAGGCCTGCGTGAGAACTCTTGACGGCATGGCCACCCTTTGCAGTTGGGAAGGTGTATCGAGCATTTGCAGTTGACCATGGTACGTGCCACGCGTTTTTATACGCTTGTACCTAGATTTTTTGCAAACCCTCCAACTCACTCTGCGACCATTCGATGAGGGCTGCCGAGAACCGGAAGGTGCCGATTCCTTTCTGTGCGTCGAGTTCGGCAGAAAGTTCTGGCGTCAGCGGGTGGCTTTTGATTAGATCACGTGCCACCCTCGCTTTTTCACGGACTACCTCTCTTGTGGCGCTTATATCTCCATTTCCCGTGCCCCAGTAACCTAGGTACTGGCACGCGTCATTGATGCCTAGCGTTTTGAGATGTTCGCCTTTTATCCTCAGATCTAGTGCCGGTATGCTTTCCCTTCGCTGTCGATCCTTGTCAACTACGAGCAAGAAAGTTTTTTTAATGTTGATCTCTTTGCCACACCATGTTGTGAACTCCTGCACCATGTCTAGCAAAGTTTGTATTCCTTCTGGGGTCTCAGCAAAAACCGAGATGTCGTCGATGAAACCTATGTTATTAAGCTGATAGCCGTGGTCGGCTTCTTGACTGCTGCCATCCTTGCCAATCTGCAAACCATAACTGATCCCCTGATCCTGCCCAGTCACCGTGAGCATTCACAACAGAGCGTTGATAAAGATATTGATCAGTTGCAGGGACGTGATGCTGCCTTGCGCTACACCTGTATCAAACGTGATTGTTGCACTTTCTGCGTCGTTTGGAGCCAGACGGACTGTTGCGCTGTCGTAAATCTGCTCCAGCAAGTCAATGTCTGGTATATGAAACATGTTCATCACGTGCCAGAGAGCTGTCTGCAACATTGCATTGAAGGCGTTTCTGAAGTCGATGTCGACTCGATAGGCTCGTTTTCCTTGTCTGTGGGCATCATGCGTGACAGAATGCATTTTTTGCATGTTGATGTTGACACTTTGACCCTGCCTGACCCCGCACTACCCTAGTTCTCACACATTTGTCTGTTCCACGATCCTTTCAGCCGCTCGTTGATGATGCAATTGAGCAGTTGGTACCCACTGTTGAGCAGCACTACCAGTCTTTGATCAGACGTTTTGTTGGTGCTGCCTCCTTTGTGGAGTTGAGAGATGGTGCCATGCATGGTGGACCAACTCTGGCGCGCAGTGTCGATGGTTTTCTCGGGTAGAGTCAATATTTCATCCACCCACGCTTGCACTATCAAGAATTCCTCATCTGACATTGTCTTCAACCTTCATAGAATACGATGGATCTGCCTGCGACTTCAAAAATCTTGTCAGGAATGTCCCGAACTGAATTGCTCAAGTCGTCAAGGACAACCACGCTGAAATTTGACTCAAGCAATTTGACACACACGTGGGCCCCAATGTATCCGAGACCACATGTGACCAGTATTTTCTGGTCATACATGATTTAATTTCGATAAATGTTGTCTATTATTTGGGGGTTTTATACGATTTGGATTCCAAAATCAATTATCATATCCCCACTGTCTAGACACCTTGATAGTATTTGAATTTTTGTGCATATTTTGGTGTTTTGTGTACAATTTAAAAAGATTCTAATTATTCCCGATTTTGTTTCATCACCTATATAAGTGCTTCAAAACTCATAAGAGAACTATGTCACAAAACAGTGCCCGAATCTACCACCATGGAATTTCTACATGCCAGAATCTAGTATCTCTATCACAGAAAAAAATAATGCTTTCCAGCCAGCACCATGTCTTACTACAGAAGCTCTTAGGTGAACAGTACAAGGTACTATTAAGTTTGGAGAAAGGCAACCCTCAAGAGGTCCAAATGATACTACAGGAGCAGAGCAGAGCAGGCCGCAGCATGTTAGAAAAGCACCAGAGCGAGATGCAAGCGCTTGACACACAAAGTAGGCAAATCAGAGCTGGCATGCAGTATGAGCAGCACAGGCTTGCTATGACAAGTGCGACTCTAGATTTTTTGGGATAAATTTTTATTAGATCTCACATTACGGAATGTCCACAGTCAATATGGCATTGATTTTGTTCTGTATGTCCGTATGCTTCTTCAAGTTTTCGTCCTTTTTTGTTTTAATCCTTTGTAAGATATCCAAATCCATGTGTTTTTCAAAATCCTGCAGGAATAAAAGCACGCTCTTTTTGTACTGGATGCTTCCGTTTTCGACACATCCTGTGCGCCGAAAGCTTTTATTCTTCTTGGACATTTTTGCAAACTGCCTGATTATGATTTGTATCCTTGATAATTTTCTGACGTCCTGAGGTTTCATCACAGCCGTGATGTTGCGTAAATCATAAATACGCGAGTCCTGTTTGATTTCGTGTTTGTAAATTCCAGTCTGTTGACAGAGAACTTGAGTAGCCAACTTGACGCTTTCGTAGCTCTCGGCATCCAGGTTACGAGCTAACCGGTAAGAAATTTCTTTCTTGAGTACCGGCAATTTGTTTTCATCCAGTGTTAGGCTTATCCGAAGCTTGCAGTTTTCCTCATAAGTCAGGATGCTGCCACCATAAAAAACTTCGTTCATGACATCGGAAATATATTCAGAAATCAAAATCTGTCTTGTATTCTTGTGCATGTCTCGCACGTCACAGTAGCATTTGTGTATCTCACTTGGAATCGCATGGTTCAGATATATACATATGGAGACATTTCGTCAGGAGAGTCGAGCTGGAAAATCTTGTCCATGTACTTGGTCATGTAAATCAGCTGACCAACACTCTCGCGATGGCAGAATCTGCCGTTGCTTACCAAAATCATATTCAGAACCAAGTCGATGCACATGCACTTGATGCACATCAAGGTTGGATTGATACCAACAAAAAGACTGTGAATATTGCCACGATATATATTCTTCTCTTCTTCGTGCTTATTCCATAGGAGTTGTTCTTCCGTCAAATCAGTCAAACCTTGAGCTATGTTGTCTGGAAAAAACATGCTGCACAGGTATTTGTCGCTTGCACTTGTGAACTTTATTTCACTCCAGGACCCCTCTACCTTTGTGATATCCTGAACACTGTCAAAGACCTCACACTCTTCAGTGTACATTCTGTAAATCCACGGGATTTCTGCACTGAAGACCACTGTTGCTTTCTTCAATAATTCTGTACGGCGTTTCCTCTTAAACGGCATACTCATATTCACGTCGGCAACCAATGTATTTGGCAAGGAAAAAATATGTTCACCTTTTCCACGGGGAAACTCGACCATATATGTTGCTTGAGGAATATTCTCCCAAGTGCAGTGGAAATGCATGCCAGGGTAGATTTTTTTGAGTTGAATAGAATAGTCTGAGGATACAAGAGAATCATTGCACTTATCATTTCCAGATGTGAACTCAACATTGTGTTGCAGAAGTACGTGAAGAATTCCGCATCCTGACTCTGAATCCCTGTAAGCCCCTAGGTTAGCTCCACTTTCAAAACAATGGGTGGTGTTGTATTCAGGCTCGAAAAAATCAATATTTACATCGTTGACCAAATCCACATGTTTTTCACGTTGCTGGAAAATTCTGCCATTCCAGCGATAAAAAAATACTTGCTCCAATCTCACTGACAATGTCCTTCTCTGCCATTTTCAACAAAATTTTTGTTGTAAATTGTGATTCCCTCAATTCCAGATGCCGTTTCAGTTCATCACTCTTGTCATCTTTATTGTTATTCACCACGGTAGATGGGATCCCCTGCAACTGGTACATGGTTTGTGCAATGATTTGTATCTTCATCATCTTTGAAAATACACTTAACGTTGTACTGACCTTATCAAACAGACTGGCCACGTGTTGTACTTTGCGGTGCCCTGTAATCAATAAAACATCAGCCTTTGTTTTATCCTTTTTGACTTTACCGTGCTTGTCCAAAAACATGTCAGCCACAACAGTTAATAGCCCGCTCTGTCTTACTGTGTTGATTTTAATATCTAAATAATATAACAAATCACAAAGAGTCGAAACGTTATGTATACAATCAGCTGGATCTAATTTTTGACACGATTGTGCGTGGCAACACTTGCCATTGCATACAGACACTGGACTCAAGGAACAAATATGTGTCACCGAGAAATTTGTGGATACAGTCCTCTCCAAGAGTGCAAGTGACATCTGTGCACGCCCCTGGGTTAGAATGCGCATGCACAAAGGACATCACAGGTAACAGCCGTGGCTGCTGCATCTTGGAACTCTGTGTGTTGGCGTGGGATTCGACAAAGAGTTTTTGGGAAGAAGAAGACTAAAAATAGGATAATCCATTTCTAGTGTGATTGCTTCGAAAAAAAACCTGGGTAGTTTCATAATCATTTCCAGCTTGAGAGAGATAATGTTGTTTATTGGAAAACCAATGGGAAGATCAATAATGATCTCCATATATAAAGGAGATGAGTATAATATTGGTCCGTAATGCTCGACGACATGACGAACATGATTGAAATCATGAACAGGTTTATGGAGACCAGCAATATCACAATCATGCCCAAAGAAACCAGAGTACATCGTCTAGTAATTCTGCGTCTCCTCTATTCATTTGGAGCGAGCGACGACATCATATCTTGTAAGGAATACTTGAAAGAAACAGGTGTCGATATTGCAGACTTCAACCAGAAATGTACAGAGGTGATTGAAATCATCATGTGTTGTCTTGATTGATACAATACGTCTCATGTTTTGTTAAATCATATTGTCTTGGTTATCACCACATTTTTCAAGTTGAATACTTTCGAAAAATATTTTGATTTGTTCAGTCAATGTATAAAAATATTGAACATAAAATTGGTTGTTATGATCTAGACAACATTGTACAACAAAATATAACATGTGTCCTAGTGATCCAGACAATGTGACAAAACAAAAAATAAGATTTGTTCCATGGATCAAGACAACACCACACAACATGAATCCGACTTGATCCAGTATAGGTAAAATATGAAAATTCAATTATTTAAAGAACCTGCTTCAAAATAAATATATATTTTCTGCTCAGGTGAGACAGACAAACTTGAGAAAACATATATTTATATCGAGGCAGATTTTCTGACTAATCGAATTTTTTACGACATCTACCCTGATTTATGTTGTGTAATTTTGTCTCGATCCATAGAACAAATCATGTTTTCTATTGTATGATCTTGTCTCCATCACTGGAACACATCATGTTGTCTAGATCATCAAAACAGATTTTATGTTTAGTATTTTGGAAAATACATTTGTGATTTGTTGTCTGGCTCTGACAACAGACCAGGACAATTTGAAGAAAATAGAGAGGCATGCTTTGAATTTTTGTTGCATCATGTTGGATTAACATTGGACCGAATCATGTTTTGAACACAGGTGGCGTTGTCGCAGAAATTAACAACGATGCAGATTCAGGAGTGGATTGCGTTGATCAAGCTGATTACTGTCGAATCATTTCCGGAAATTCTTCTAGCCATCAGCGATCACTATCAAGACAAAATCATGCAAAGTCCAATATGGAGACTTCACAAAACAATTGAGGTAGCACTAATTTATTTTCCCTGCTGAGTCATGAGTGGTCGTGAGTTGACTGCGTGTTGTGTAATGTGGCAGGAAAACATGGAGCTCGATGAAAAAAAACATGCCGACCTCACGATCCGCGTTTTCGTGTCGATTTACAATTGCGAGGTCGACCATGTGAAAGCCATCTCAAACATATTGACGCAGGTCGACAACAGAGACCCAACAAATATGTTATGGCAAATTTTGGGCCAGATGAACACATCAATCTACCGTGAGAACATCATGAATGATTTGAACTGTCTTTTACGCATGATGGTACTAGAACAAAGCATCAGTCTTTCAGAAAAAATCTGCAATCCAACGGGGTCTCGGCACGAAGCTCTGATACACACAAAGATTCATCAAAATCTGGCGCCTTGCCTGGGTCCAGTGGGTTTAGACAGTATTCAACGTACTTTGCGAGTTCTTGACTGGTCAGTGTGGAAAGCAAGCTTGTTGTATTCGCGTCCTTGTTGGACCTTCCAGTTTTCTATGTATGAGCTGTCTGGCTGTTGTGACTCGCACGTCGATCATCTGCACCATTGCTTGCTCGGCGCTGACCTCACCTGCCGTATAGCTTCTGCGTATTTTTTGAGCTATCGGGCTTGTGATTACTTTAAGCTTTGGCCAGATGTGGAGGAGCTGCTTTGGGTCTATTTTCTTCAACTTCAGCTCACCTGGTCGACCGCCTACCACTTGGCCTTTGCGATACGTAAGCAAGTCTCCACCGACTGTGCACGATATTTATGCATGGTCCTTGCATTCTGCACCCACCCAATGTACTTTGCTTGTTGAGCTTTGCATTGTGCATGTGTTCGTGCACGTCAGGTTCCACGTGATGATGTGGTCGAGCGACGCGCTTGATCCCCTGAGGAGATCCCTGCGCGTGTGCGCTTCTGATTCAATCAGTGTTCCATGCGTTGAATGCACGAAGTCCTGGAAAAACT
>Ga0335398_10007341_pt1 | contig 13514 bp, 14 predicted proteins | sample BON03_FD_205742 | JGI IMG/M metagenome (GOLD analysis project Ga0335398, IMG submission 205742) | Freshwater microbial communities from Lake Bonney liftoff mats and glacier meltwater in Antarctica - BON-03 (spades assembly) (version 2) | ecosystem: Environmental > Aquatic > Freshwater > Ice >... | reverse complement strand
GTGACATGACGGCCACGTGACTTCGGGGAAGTGCCCAACGGCGTTGCAACAGACTGGCAGCTGTCGCAATGAATCCGGCAACAATAATGACCGTTGTCACAATGGGAAGTTGTGCGAGCAACCATGCGGGTACGTACCACCACGGCAAGTCAGTTGAGACAACGTCAACCCCTGCAGTACGGATGGTTCCTTCCCACGGGTAGTTGCGCATCACCGTGAAGGAGTCACTGAGCCACTGAAACAGTGACAACCGACCTAACGGATTCGTCCACCACAGGAAGAGAAGTGTCACCGCAACCGAAACTACTAAGTTCGAAACGCCCGGGAGGGACTTTCCGGGTGAGCGGTGACGCAAATCCAATAGACCGTAAAGTCCAAGAATCATTCCCGCGAAAATCAGAACCAATGGCCAGAGCCCCGGCCGTGTGGCTAAAGCAATTGATGAACCGGCAGCCGTCAAGACGGTCGCAACTCCCCACCGAACCCAAGTTGTCTTCGCCGATCGATTCAACATGAACCCTGATGTAATCAACGTCAAACCGGCGGCCACCGGCATGTCTTTGATGTTTACTGAACTCATGCCAAAGTAGAGCGGCGTTGTCATGATCAAGGCCCAAGCGAAAGCTCCCGCAAGCCGGGACTTAAGCGCTGAAGTGATTGCGAATCCCAGGCTTCCGGCGGCTAACGCAGCAATCGCGACGTTAGCCAGACCCTGCAAGCGATACGCTGCCATGTCATTGAGTTGCAGCATTTCCTGCGATCCGGAGAGTATTGATCCGGTCAAAATTGAATTAAGAAAATCACCCAGTTGAGGCAACAAAATCCCATAAAACTCGGCGGTGAAATAGATCTTGTCATAGGCGACTTCAAGTGAACTGCCGGCAGGTAAATTAGGAACTACCTCACGGATAACTACGGACTGCCCTGTATCCATGCGCGCATCCCAGCCGATTCCGGCAAACATCATGGCGACAACGGAGCCAACCGCAGCGATTAATCCGATCACAAGAAGGAACCAGAATGCGAAGCGGTAGAAGCGAAAACCAGCAGGACGATCAAGTTGATTAATGATCCCGTTAGCCATCTGATTCCTCGAATGCGTAACCATTTAGCAATAAACGTTCAGAGATGTAGGCAGAGGCAACCTGCATCGGCGGCAAATTCGGTTGGGCGCGGAGCGAAAGCGTCAGGAAGGAGACCACCACCAAGGCAGCAATAATTTGAAATAGCGCCACAAATGCTGCCACGGCTCCCAGCGCTAACCAACCGGGTAGAGGGCTCGCCTGCGTGAATCGAAAAACAATTCCCGCAATAATTGCAGACCCCAATACCCCCATTGCCCCAATTGACCAAGCTAGAAGTCGTGCATAAGCGGTGTCTGCAAAAGCCGCGATTCCAGCCAATCCATGATTCACCAAGGAAATAAAGTTCATGCGCGACTCACCAGCGAATCGCTTGCCACGATCTAATGGGACTCGAACTAATTCGAGTCGAGATTTCATGAGTGTGGCCGGATAATGATTCCATAACTCTGGCATCAGCACTAGCCTCTGCAGTGCTTCTGAAGTGATAAGTGAGAAATTTCCAAAATCCAATCGCTTGCCTGTGAGCAAATAGAAAAACCACCTATAGAGAATGTAAAAGAATTTGAAACGAGCGCTTTCTGTGCGTTTGCGCCTTTGGGCGACGACGACCGCGCTGGGACTTGCCACGTGCGCTTTCCATAGCGCCGCGCAATTTTCAGGTAAGTCTTCACCATCTGCATCTATGACGATCACTACGTCAGTGGATTCCGCTTGTGCAATGCTCACTAACCCGATTGCTATTGCTCTCTGATGACCAACGTTCGCCCCAAGCCTTATGACTTCTATCGGAATAGATGCACCAACTAGCTTTTGTGTAGGCAGCTCAGTAGAGCCATCGTCCACCAAAACAATTTTTCTGATGACCGGCATACCAGTTGCGGCCTCAACTCCAGCTATCAGTGGCTCGACACAGGCCCAATCGTTGAAAAGTGGAGCCATTATTGTGAGTTTGACGTCACTTCGCGAGGGCTGCGTTGGCATAACTGACACGAACACAGACTAGGGGCATCCACCTTCCAGATACAGGGTTGCCTTATGTTCTTTGTTTAAGACTCCGAAAAAGTCATTTATGGACGTGTCACATTCGGTCGGGCTTGCCATACGACCAGCAAGGACTTTCCAAAACGAAACCCCAAGAGACTGTCTACTATACGAGATACGGGGATCACAAAAGAATCCCAGAAATAAACCTGGGACCTGGTCGGGGCGCTTTGTTCTAAAAACTTGCTATTAGCCCACGACAGAAAATACCCACCCGAATCTAGATAGCGGGATAGCACTTGGTTCATATTGTTGGGTCTTAGTGACCCAAGAGATCGGCGGCCATATCTGCGAAAGTGCCCAATGGCCTTGTCAAAAGGTGAAAATAGAGACTGATGCGCCGGAACCAGAATAATCAAATAACCGTTTGGGTTCAGCTTCGAGCATGCTAATTCAACCTCTTGGGCATCAAACTCGATATGCTCCAATACATCAAAATACAAAATAGAATCAAATTTATCAGTGCCTGCATATTCAGTAAGTGTTTCTCCGAAAACTTCGACTTCAGAACCAAAATTCCGGAACTCACTTTCTAAAACGTGAAACATTTTGTCATCTGGTTCAAGTGCGACCCATCGCACTCCAGGTTCGCGCAAACCCTTTGTAATGGTGCCTATTCCGGCTCCAACTTCGAGAACTTCCGCCCCAAGGTACTCGCGAACCATGTTCATCCAGTACCTGCGCCAGTTGTTCGCTAACGCAAAAGTCTCAAGCTCGTTACCTGAGTATTCAAATTCTTTAGACTCGGTCAATCGTTGCTCCCCATAGTCGTTTACTTTATTTCAGCACTGACAATACTGTAATTGTTGATGGCAACTGAAAAGTAGACCAAAAACGGCAAGTGTTTAATCAATTGATCGTGAGTTCATAATTTTCAACCCGCCAAATTAGTCGGGTCTGTTCGGATCGTGGCTCGACTTTAAAGTGAGCATTCGCATCAGATCCCAAAAACTTGACACAATTACAGTTGGACGAAAAACACTCGACTTTCCCGAGACACGTGCCGTCCAGGTGGCATTCATCCAGACGATTTTGAAGTTACGTTTCACTGCTGAGAGAGCGACTTCTATAGCAAAGATTGTAGATTTCGAGTCGGTTCGAATGAGTTCCCAGTTTTCCTTTTTGATTAGAAATATTCCTGAATAGTTTCTAAGATCCGCCCGGAACAAGAATCTGATGAGCAGATGCATGACTGCAGAAATTATTCCGCGGTGCATCTGTCCACGCGAGGTTCGCGTGAAAAGAACCATATCTGCTTTTTCAAGCTTTTCGATCCCCAGTACTATGTCTTCAAATGAAAATTCTGAATCTCCAGGCAACCACGTTAAAATATCTCCTCGAGCAATAGCGAATCCAGAGTTCAAAGATGCACCAAGCCCTCCTTGATTCTGATGTGATTCGACCTTAATCACGCCCGGATACTCGTTTTGTAGCCGCTCTGCCACAGAAAGTGTGTCATCCGTGCTCGCATCGTTTACAAGTATCAGTTCGAGATTAAAGTTGCTCGGCCGAAAATCTAGAATATTTCGGATGGTTTCAGGCAGAGACGCGCCTTCATTGTGAGCCGGAATCACAACGCTCAGGAGTTCAGTCATGTGGTGCAAGCTTCAATGCGTGAATGCAATATCTCAATCATCAAGAAATCCCAATCGATCTGGAGTGTCTCGGAACTCCATGATCTTCGTCCAATAGAAATACTGCCAGCCTTCAATTACGTCGATGTCCCAACCCAGAATCGGAATCACAGCCGGACCCGCGGACCATTCATTTTCTCTGTCAATCATGGATTGCGTACTGATTTGAACTGCACCCACTCCGATTGTAGCGCTCACCATCGAGACAACAGCGAGGGTGAGAATTCTTCTTGGATCTAGCTTTGATGCCACACTCAATCCAGTCGCACATGATCCAGTGATGAGTGCTAAGTAAAGAAGTAGTTGAAGCGTGGTCGTGTGCCACCAACTAGCTCCGATCCAAACCTCAGAGAGACGATTCACAATCGCAAAAACAACAGCGAAAGCCGCCAGCGAGGCACTTGTCGCCCATATTTTGTTGGCCGATATCGCAAAAGGAAGCACTGTGGATGAGATGCTTACGAGAGGAAAAATAATCAAAGCCACAAGCAATGTCCCAGGGTGCCAAAGGGAAGAGAAAATATCTTGACCACCCTGAATGAAAACACGACTCAAGCCAAAAATGCCTTGGATCGACGTATCGAATTCCGGTCCAATTTGTGAGGCTCTGTTGCGACTTCCGGGAGATGAATATGAAAGAACTAAACCGCTAGCAGAGCCTAGGAGGATGAGAAACCCCTGAACCAATCTGCTCCTCGTGGTTGCAATACCCGACAGCCAGATAAGGAAAGCCGCCAGCAGCATCCAGATTATGGTTGTTGTCCCTATAACCATTCCTGAGAGTCCCACAAGAACACCCAAAACGTAACTCGCAATTTTTTCTTTCCAACCACCGAGACTTGATCTCCTCAAAATCAAGTAGATGACAAGCAAAGTGGCGGGAGGAATTACGTAGGCTGTGTTAAGGTTTTGCCAATGTGTCATTCCAAGGACAATCTGTGTTCGAGGAGAGTCAGAGTTTATTAGCGGAGTCCACAAAAAAACCCACCATGTGAACGAAAAAAGTAGGCCTAACGCAGCCACATATCGAAGACCAATCGTGCGCCAGACACTGAACCGGGTAATCACTACAACTCCCGTGACCCCGACGACGATAAATGTTGTCATGTAAGGGACAAATGAAGTGAGCGGCCAAGAGAAATGCACTAACGGAAGGCCATTTAGCAGAGTGTTGCTACCCATTGCAAAAAGATCACCAGATGTGGTTACCCACCACTCCTTCATAGCTCCAATGAACCCCCGCTCAGAGACGAATGCATGCCAGTAATCGTCATTAAGCATTCGAAGATGTGTCGCACCGAAAACACCGATTGCTGTTGCAGTTGATGAAATCAAAAAAATGATTATCCAAGTTCCTTGAATCAGACGCCCAGCAATAATCGGAGGCGCCTCTGAGGAGTTGTTGCGCTCTTTCATGTTAAACAATGCAATCCAATCTCAATGTCATTTCCCTACTACGTGAGTTTCTTAAACGAGGTGAGAAATGCTCTCAGCTAACACGTCACACATCTCTTCAACGTCTGATTTCGTCATTGAAGGAAATAGAGGCAAGGTCAAAGATCGTCGGTAGATGTTGTCGCCGTGTTGGAACTGTCCTGGTACATAGCCGAATCTATTCACAAAAATCGGTTGATTGTGAAGTGAGTATGTTCCTAACGTAACTTCATGACCGCGTCTTCTGAGCAAACGAATCACGTCATCTCGATTGACTTGGTTTGAGACTAATACGACAAGGGACTGGTAAGTCGATGTTGTAAATTCAGGGACACTTTGTACTTGCACCAATGGGTTGTTGCTGAGAAGAGATCTGTAGTAGTTGGCCAGCGCAGTTCGACGCTCTATAATTGAACCAAGACGTGTCATTTGAACTAACCCGACCGCCGCATTGATGTCGCTCATTCGATAATTGAAACCCGCTTCAACAAATTCGAGAAATAGTTCGGTCCGCTGCCCACCGTGAGTACTTAGGAGTCGAACTCGATTTGCCAGATCTGGATCACTTAGCGTGACCATTCCTCCCTCCCCTGTGGTGATTATTTTTCTGGGGTGGAATGAAAAGGCAGCCATGGAACCAAGACTCCCAGCAGGTCGCCCCCGATAGGTTGAACCGAGTGCACATGCAGCATCTTCGATCACAGGAATTGATCCGGCAACGCGATTAATTTCATCCATGTCAGCGCAGACCCCGAAAGCGTGGACGGGCATTATTGCGGCTGTATTTTCTGTGATCGCACCCGCCAAAGAGCTTGGGTCCATGGTGAATGATTCAGGATCTACATCGACAATGACAGGTATCGCGCCTTGCTGAATGACAACGTTTGCTGTCGCGGGGAATGTGAAGTCTGGGATTATGACTTCTTGTCCTGGCTTGACGTTTAGCGCGGAAAGGCAAAGATGCAAGCCGGTAGTGCAGGAACTCGTTGCGATCCCGAATGGGACTCCCACGTATCCAGCGATCGTTTCTTCGAAATCTTTGGCGACAGGTCCTTGTGTGAGATTACCGGAATCTAGAACTTCTTTGATAGCTTGCAATTCTTCCATGCCCAGCTCAGGTACGGTCAGTTTCATCTCAATTCCGCCCTGTACCAATTAATCGTCTCCAACAAATTTTCATCGCTTATTGGATGTGGATCCAGATTAATGAGTTCCTGTGCCCTTGAGGTGTCAGCCCAATGTCTGTGAACATCTCCCAGGCGCTCACTCGTGTGAATGATTTGGTGATCTGGTTTTTCCATGAGACGCAAAATTTGTGCCACCAATCGATTGACAGATGTTTCATGCCCAGTTGCAATGTTAATTGGCGTCCCGTCGCAGAGTCGATTTTCAAGCACTCGAAGCATAATGTCCACGGTCTCTTTGACATAGATAAAGTCTCGTGTCTGATTCCCTTCACCATGAATCTCTATTGGGGTCCCGTTCAATACTCGCTGAATTACCAATGGGATTACACCGGCATATGAGCCAACATTTTGTCTAGGGCCAAAATTGTTAAAGGGACGAATCAGGCTTGCGCTTATTCCGAAAGTTTGAACATAGGACTCTACAATTAGATCTCCCGCAGCTTTGCTAGCCGCGTAAGGTGTGATGGGATTAAACGGGTGCTCTTCGTTCATCGGTACAAATTTTGCAGAGCCGTAGGCCTCCGAGGAAGAACAATGGACAAGGTGCTCAATAAGTCCGAGCCGCGACAACTCGCACGCTGTTGTTGCGGTACCGGTATTTACGGCTACCGTCCACGCTGGATATTTAAGAGATGTAATGAGAGGGACTACCGCTAAATCGAAAAGAATGTCTACGTTGTTTTCTTTCACAATGTCTTGCATTGCCGCAAGATCTGCTGCATCTGCCCGTATGACTTCAATGGAAGGTTGTCGGCGTCTTGCTTCACTCAAGTTTTTCTCGTTTCCAAGAAAAAAGTTATCGACGATTACCACGTGACTGGGTTCTTCCATCAAGACACGGTCAACCAGGTGACTGCCGATAAATCCGGCTCCCCCTGTGACTAACGCATTCTTATTCTTCAGCGACAACGCCACCACCCACATCGTTTAGTATCCTGACCGACAATGTCTGGGACATACTAGTGCCTATGACACCACGACCTTCTTGGCACGAGTTACCGGAGAACTCTTTTAACGCTCATGCATGGGTGATAGGTGAACCTAATATTGGGAGTGACACCTGGATTGGCGCATTCTGCGTAATCGATGGAAGTGGGGGGCTGTCGATTGGTTCCAATTGTGATATCTCCGCCGGAGCCCAGATCTACACCCATTCCACTGTGAAAAGAGCACTCTCAGATGGGAAAAGCGATATTGAGCGCGCTGCAACAAGCATCGGATCACATTGCCACATTGGAGCGGGAGCAATAATCCTGATGGGCGCAGATTTGGGTGATCATTGCGTTGTGGCAGCAGGAGCAGTTGTTCCACAATTCACTCGCGCACCCGCTTTTAGCCTGCTGCTTGGGGTACCGGCCCGAATCGTGGATAATGGTGCTCGGAACCTCTTAACAACAGAATAACTGGCTATGAGTCACGAAAGAGAGCGAGAGCAATTTATGCCGTTCAGAATCAGTCACTTAATCGATCCCACGGCTGTTATCGCGCAAGATGCCAAGATCTGGCAAAACGTACAGATTAGAGAGAATGCAGTTATTGGCAGTGGCACGACCATTGGCAACGGTGTTTATATCGGTGGCGGAGTCAATATTGGACTAAATTGCAAAATCCAAAACGGTGCTTTGATCTATGAACCGGCGATCATTGAATCCGGTGTATTTATTGGGCCGGGAGTGATTTTCACGAATGACCACAACCCAAGGGCGATCTCGCCAGAAGGCAACTTGAAACTTTCTCATGATTGGGTGCCTGTGGGGGTGACTGTACGGAAAGGCGCTTCTGTGGGTGCCGGCGCAATTTGCGTGGCGCCGGTGACAATTGGAAGTTGGGCGATGGTGGCTGCAGGTGCTGTTGTCACCCGTGATGTCAGCGATTTTTCGCTCGTTGTGGGCAATCCTGCCCGCCACATTGGTTGGGTGGGCAAGGCTGGTCGTAGGTTAATTGGTGATTCAAATAATCCTGGACACTTGTTGTGCCCGCATTCAGGTGAAAGCTACCCGCTGGGTACTAGTGGCGAGCCGATAATTGCTGAGAGCCGAGCATAGATACCCTCTGATGGTGATTTATAGTTTTCATCAGGGATTCGTTCAGTGATTCCGGTTGTTCGACCAGTTATCGGTTCGCAAGAGCGCAGCGCCGTTGACGGTGTTCTCAAGTCTGGTCTCCTCGCCCAGGGGAGCCAGGTAGAGGCTTTTGAGTCTGAATTCTCCGAAGAAATCGCAGCTGGCGCCGCTTGTATTGCTGTCAATTCAGGAACCTCGGCTCTTCACCTTAGTTTGCTAGCAGCGGAAATTGGTCTGGGCGATGAAGTGATCGTTCCATCCTTCACTTTCGCCGCAACCGCGAACGCAGTCTCATTAACTGGAGCAATTCCTATATTCGCAGATATCGATGAACAAACATTTTGCATGGATCCTGATGCAACGAGGGCGTTGATAACACCGAGAACCCGAGCGATTATGCCCGTGCACCTTTATGGGCACCCTGCGGATCTCGTTAGATTTTCAGATTTGTGTTCAGATCATGGTCTTGCGTTATTTGAGGATTCAGCGCAAGCGCATGGTTCTTCCCTTCAAGGTAGACCAGTTGGAACTTGGGGCACTGCGGGATCATTTTCATTTTATCCCACCAAGAATATGACTTCCGGTGAAGGCGGAATGGTCGTGACAACAGACGACAAACTCGAACGAAGAATAAGGCTCTTGAGAAACCAAGGACAAGAACGACGTTACGAGAACGAAATTGTTGGCTTCAACAATCGCATGACTGATATTCACGCAGCAATCGGAAGAGTCCAACTTCAGCAACTTGGACGCTGGACCGAAAAGCGACAAGCTAATGCAGCTTTCTTTAATAGCGAACTTAAGGGAGTAGTGAAGCCAGTAACCTCACCTGATGCGGTCCATGTCTATCACCAGTACACCATTCGAGTTGTGGGCCATGATCGTGATGCTTTTGCCGCCGAACTTTCAAAAAAAGGTGTTGGAACGGGAGTTTACTACCCAATCCCAGTACACAGGCTTCCTCCATTTTCACAAGACATTGACCTGCCAGTAACTGAACGTACCTGCAAAGAAGTCCTGTCGTTACCTATTTACCCGTCTCTCAGTCCTGATGAATTGGATCTAATCGTCAATTCAGTAAATGACGTTGCTTCAGCGGGCTCTTGATGGGTAATTTACGAGCGGGCCTAATTGGGATGGGTTCAATTGGACGACACCATGCAAGAATACTGTCGTCGTTAGAAGGCGTAACTTTGGTGGGAATTGTGGATTCGGGTGATATCGAGAAACCCCCGGCAAAGGAGTTCAGTTCCTTAGACGAGCTACTCAAGCAAGGCATTGACTATTGCGTAGTTGCTGTTCCGACGATCCTCCACGCTGAAATAGGCCTCTACCTTGCAAGTCAAGGTGTGCACGCACTCATTGAAAAACCAATCACAGACTCCCTTGATTCGGCGGTAGCCGTCTCTGCTGCATTCAAAGAGCAAGGTCTCATTGGCGCTGTCGGCCACGTGGAGAGGTTCAACGGTCCAATTCAACAGGCACGAATGAGAATCGAAGGTGATCAACTTGGTCAAATTTTTCAAATTGCAACGAGACGACAAAGTCCCTTCCCTGCTCGAATAGCCGATGTTGGTGTAGTTAAAGATCTAGCAACACATGACATTGAACTCACGTCATGGGTGTCTAGTTCATTCTACGATTCAGTTTCTGCACAGATTTCACACAAGGCAGGCAGAGAATTCGAGGATCTCGTGATAGTAAATGCCCTCATGGATAGTCAGATCGTGGTGAGCCATCAGGTGAATTGGTTGTCACCGTTTAAAGAACGCTCAATTACCATCACAGGTGAGAAAGGGTCCTTCGTTGCGGATACCCTAAATGGCGATTTGACATTTTTTGCCAACGGCAATGTCCCGGCTGTCTGGGAGGAATTAGCACAATTCAGAGGTGTTTCCGAAGGTGATGTAGTTCGTTACGCGTTTCCGAAACCGGAACCGCTTCGTGCGGAGCATGAAGCATTTCGAGACGCAGTGCTTGGATTGAGCAACAAGATAGTTTCCATGGATGAAGGAGTCCGTGTTCTTGCGGTTGCTGAGGCAATCCTTGAAAGTGCCAAATTCAATTCAGTTGTGCACCTGCAAGGAAATATGTCATGGAACTGAATCCTGCATGGTCATAGGCTATTGAGGGGACAATTTCGGACAGAACGCAAATTGCGCAGGATTCAGGACTGACATTCCTGCTCCCAGTGTTCAATGACTGGGAGTGTGTTGCTCCTACGCTTTCTGGTATCCAAGCAGCCGAAGGGCTCACGCGAGTGAGACGAGTTGTAATGGTGGATGACGGTCCATTGAGACAAGTGGCAGCAAGCTGGGTAGTGGAAGACTTGCGCGTTAAGTTAACTCGATTGTGGACAAATGTTGGCCACCAGCGATCTAACTCTATCGGTTTAGTTTCAATTGCATCTGAGGATTCTAAGAGTTCAGTGATCGTGCTAGATTCCGATGAAGTGGGCGTGCCCCTAGTTTGGTTGACATTAAATCCGTAGCGTTTGGCGCTGCTGGAATGATGTCTGTTATGTCTAGTGCTTATCCGGGAAAGTTTCGTCGTGATGTTGTTGAGTTCGCGCGCAGGAATTTAACCCCAATTGCTCAGATCGCTAAGCATTTTGGTTCCTCTGATGCCGTGATCCGTCGTTGGCTTGCCAAGGCCGATATCGAAGATGGCCTCAAACCTGCAACAACCGCGATGGAACCGGCAGAGTTACGGGATGCGAATATGTATATTCGCTTGTTGGAGATAGAAAAATGAAGTGCTGCGCCGAGCGGCAGTGTATCTAGGACGGGGCATCAACCCAAAATGATGTTCCCTCTTGTGCGCGAGTTAGCGCGTGAGGGGATTCCAGTGTCGCTGTCCTGCCGAGTGTTGGGTTTTTCCCGGCAAGGGTATTACGCCTGGCGATGTGACACGGTCTCTGATCGAGACTGGAGTGATGCGCAACTGATCCATCATCTAAATTCGATTCACGCGGAGGATCCGACGTTTGGTTACCACCTGATCCCCGATAAATCGAAAGTTTCTCATGCGGTCATCCGTGGGAACCGGGTTCACCGCTTATGCCGAGAAAACTTGTTCTATTCCAGCACCCATGGGCGTAAACGTGGCTCAGGGAAAACACCAGGGCCAGCAGTTCATGACAATCTCTTGAAACGTGATTTCACGGCCAATCGAGCGAATGAGAAATGGCTTCTGGACATCACAGAACATTCAGCAAGTTCCTGGAAGCCTTATTTGTGCTCGATCATGGACTGCTCATCCCGTCGCAGCGTGGGATATTCCGAGTTTGCAGTCGATGCAATGCTCGCCCTCGTCTTAACCAAAGTCACCATTCACATAGGGCCACGGATCATGTCTGCTATTGGTTCAACTGGCATTGCCATGTTGGCGGCTTCCCTTTGGCTTATCACTGGATCCACGTCGTTTCCCTGGTCATGGGCCCTATTACCCGTGACCGGCACACTCCTACTTATCTTCGCCGGCAACTGCAGAAACCCCGTCAGCCAAGCCCTGAGCACCAAACCCATGGTGAAAATTGGTGACTGGTCTTACTCCATTTACCTGTGGCATTGGCCGTTCATGGTCTTTGCCATTTACATCTGGCCTTTCAGCAGCTACGCCGCTGTCGTTGCCACAATAATCTCACTCGCGCCCGCCCTCGCTTCTTACTACTGGGTGGAACAGCCAAGTACTACTGGCAACCTCAATACGAATCCGGTGCGCGACCAGCCCTCTACCCGGGGGACCTTTTACCCGTGGACGAATGGAACTACCTTCTGGGAAGGTACCCATATTGTGACGAGATCACTGCTTTGAACCAAAATCCGATAAACGCGCAAGAAACGTATCCCATCTGCGGACAATCCAAGCCAGGGGAACCTATTGACATTGCTCTCGTTGGTGACAGTCATGCCGTGCATCTTTTTTTGGCCTGGCTGAAGCCTTGCCGGAGGAAAATATTGCCGACTTTGCAGTTCCTGCCAAACCTCCGATTGACGATGGTGCTGAAATGACCCGAATCATTGATTACGTTGCGCAAGAGTCATCGATAAAAACCGTGATTCTCAGTGCATATTGGTCGAGTTATGGAGTGGATGTTGAGAAATTAACTGCAACGCTGAAGACATTTGCTGATTCTGGAGAACAAGTTTTCGTTACAGAAGACTCGCCCGATTTCTCCTTTTCCCCTGATCAATGCAAGTACGGAATATCACCAATATTCCCAACAGCACGCTGCAGCCAAGACTCGGAGGATTTTGAAACTAAATACTCCATTTACGCTCCACGGGTCGAGCAGGCAGTTAACCAAGTTCCAGCAGCCCGGTTACTTGAAACTGCCAAATATTTTTGCGACGAAAGCACGTGCAACATGACGAGCGAAGGCAACTTGTTGTTCGCCGATGGCGATCACCTCAACCATCAAGGACGTACCTATCTATTCAAGCAACTCCTTAGAACAGTGCCTGAGATCACTCAATAACACGGAAGCCATCCGTGATTGTTTGACCACGTTTTTCAATATTTGCCCCACCACCTGGTAGAAGACACAGCGGAAACACCATGTAGCAGTTTTCACCATCGCGTGGGTAGACAACTGGTGTCCCGTCCCCCAGACTCCCGGGAACCGTATACACGACATTTGGTGGGCCCAAAAGGACACTTACCTCACGACCTGCAATGTTCAATGAATAGGCACTCGGTTCATTTCCTCGCTGGTCGAAATGCCCTGCACGTGAATTGGTCGCAACCCCCAGGGCAACAAGAACAAAAAAAGATGCTTGATACAACCAACGGGGGTAAGCGTGCGCTGCGAGTAAAAATGCAACAGGGATCCCTGCGAGAGCAAATAAGCCTGCCCAGCCGAAACGGATGTCTGGTGCCGTCACAAACCACACGATGCTAACAACGAGCGCAGGCAAAAGCGACAGCGAAATCGCGGGCCAAGACTGACTCCACGCTCGCCTCCCTGCCAGCCAAAGAATCGGGAGCAAACTCGCAATGACAGCCAGAGCAAAGTAGCGCATTTCTCGACCAAAAATGAATGAATCTAGCCAGGGTCCAAACCAGCCT